>Ga0224521_1000008_pt1 | contig 92060 bp, 65 predicted proteins | sample CFST0metaG_FD_182731 | JGI IMG/M metagenome (GOLD analysis project Ga0224521, IMG submission 182731) | Peat soil microbial communities from Stordalen Mire, Sweden - C.F.S.T0 | ecosystem: Environmental > Terrestrial > Soil > Wetlands > Peat | place: Sweden: Norrbotten County, Stordalen Mire... | reverse complement strand
CTAGTGTTAAGTTAAGTATAATGTGACGTAATTAATTAAAATATTTGTATCTTTGTAAAAATTATACAAATGATACGATATACAGTAAAACTAACCAAAAGCGAGGTTGAAGAACTTATGAGCATTATCAATAAAGGTTCTCATACATCTCAAACATTTCGAAGTGCTTACATTCTCTTAAATTGTGATGAAGGCAGGTACTCAGAAAAAGTAACCAATGAGCAAATAAGCAAAGTGCTTAAAGTAGGAATGCGAACGGTAGACAGGGTTAAGAAGAAATTCATCGAAGAAGGTTTTGAAGCAAGTTTGGAAAGACGACTCACTTCCCGGATTTATGAAAAAAAGACTGATGGAGATGTTGAAGCAAAATTGGTAACTCTATGTTGTAGTGAGCCCCCGAAAGGATTTGCTAAATGGTCATTGAGATTATTGGCTGATAAGATGGTTGAATTAAACTATGTTGAAAGCATTTCTCATGTAACAGTAAGAAGCATGTTAAAAAAAACGAACTTAAGCCTTGGAAAGTAAAAGGATGGGTTATCCCTCCGGAACAAAGTAGTGAGTTTGTAGCTAATATGGAACGTGTATTGGATGTTTATAAAAGATCCTACGACAAAGACTATCCGGTAGTTTGCATGGATGAATCACCAAAGCAATTAATAGAGGAAGCACGACACTCAATTTCTATGAAGCCAGGTCAGGAAGCAAGAGAAGATTATGAATATGTGAGGAATGGCGTAATAAATATATTCATGGCAAATGAACCATTAAAAGGAAAGCGCTTTGTGGAAGTTACAGAATTTAAAACCAAGAAAGATTGGGCGTTGTTCATAAAAGGGATTGCAGATGAACAGTATCCTAAAGCAAAAAAGATAACATTAGTAATGGACAACTATAATACACATACGGCATCGGCTTTCTATGAAACGTTAAGACCAAAAGAAGCAAAAAGACTATGGGATAGATTTGAATTTGTATTTACTCCCAAACACGGTAGTTGGCTAAACATGGCGGAGATAGAACTACACGTATTAAATGGACAGTGTTTGAACAGGCATATATCCTCTATGGAAATAATAAAGGAAGAAGTTGATGCGTGGAAAACTCACAGGAATAATAAAAACAGTAAAATAAATTGGCAGTTCACAAACAAGGAAGCAAGAGTCAAATTGAAAAGATTATATCCGTCAATTTGTAATTAACATAACACTAGTTATGAAGGTAAAAAAAGAAATTCTATTAGATCGTCTGTCCTTTTTATTGAAAGGTATTTAAATGTACTTAAACCAGGAGGACGACTTATTACTGTAATTGATGATAGTGTTCTTGCAGGGAAAAACTTTCCATATGTACGTAGTTTTATTAAAGAACATTTTATAATAAAAGCAGTGATTAGCTTACATGGTGATGCATTCCGACGGTCAGGTGCCCGAGCAAAAACATCAATAATTTATCTAATAAAGAAAAGAGATCAAGATGAGGCACAGCAAGGGTGTTTCGTTTATGAAAGTAGATACATTGGCCGTGATGATGTTCCTCCAAAAACAAGGGCTAGTGATGCCGAGAATGCTAAAAACCTTGCAATAAATGAGATGGAAAATATCGTTTCTGAGTTTAACTTGTTTCTTCAGGGAATTAAAGGTACTTGGATTGTATCTCCAGATAAATTAAATGGGAGATTGGACGCAAAACATTTATTACCCTACTCAGTACTTGAGTTGGAAAAAACATGGAAAAAGGTTGGGGCAGATTCTAAAACTATTGAAAATCTTTTTGATCCAATAAAAGAGGAAATTGTCCTTGATCCAGATACTCGTTATAAATTTCTCAGAATTACTTATGAAGGCAAACCAGAAGTGGGTGATACAGCGCTAGGGAAAGAAGTATCTTATACAAGCGTATTTAGTGCACAAAAAAATGATATTGTAATCAGTAATATCAATGCAATAAATAAAGCAGTATGCGTAATGCCAGAAGGAATGGAGGACCTTTTAATCTCTCAGGCATTTACCGTATTGCGGCTCAAAGCAACTAAGATAGATACTATAGATCCAATGTATATTTGCTCAATACTCCGTACTTCTGCTGTGGTTGCTGAATGGCTTTCACATACAACTGGGTTTGGAAGACACTATGTGGATTGGAATCTCATACGAAATCAGCGCATCCCATTACTACCTTATGAAAAGCAGAAACACATAGGGAATGTTTCCCGTGAATTAATTCAATTTGAGAAAGATATACTGTTCAAAAAAAACACTATAGCTAGTGAAATAGCTAATTTAGGTTTGGAAGATGATCGTGCAAAGGATAAATTAGCAAGTGCTAAGCCTCCTAGATAAAACGCGTTTTAAAAATCTGATTTTCGCCAAAATAAAAAGCAGCATTTCCTGGCTGAGTTGAGTTACCGCAGTAGTGAATAGTCAGTGTCTGCATATGAAGAAAATGCTGCCGATATCAAATTTAGATAAGATAATTTTATAAAACAAAAAATTAACAACTACCAAAACAAATAAACTTGACTTTGAATCCATTGTTTTATAAATTTACTGACTGAAAGTTCAATGTTAAACTAAAATCAAAAATCATGGCAAAGTTTACAACAAGGGTTGAATTACATTCTGCAAGCTTAGAGTCTGACTATGAAAAACTACATTCAGAAATGGAAAAAGAAAATTTTACCCGAATAATTGTTTCCGAAGATGGGAAAAAGTATCATATGCCTACTGCAGAATATAATAAAGAGGGAAATTATACAAGAGATCAAGTTTTTGAATCCGCTAAAAGGGCAGCAGAAAAAGTTGGCAAAAAATTCTCTGTTTTAGTTACTGAATCAACTGGTAGAACGTGGCATAATTTAGAAGCAGTGGGGAAATGAAGCTAAGTTTCTTTTGAACCTACTCATTTTTAATTTGACAATCTTTTCTTTAAGTGGGATTAGAACAGAAAACTACCATCAAACCATACAAATGACTATTCCTGTATAGAAAATTGTATAGTAATTTCTCTGAAATATTTGAGATTTTATTACTGGCAGTTAAATAAGTCCATAAATGCTTGACTTTATATTTTGATTATTATATCTTTACCAAGCGTAATTCGAACAAAGGAACTTTTCCTTGCCAATCAAAAAACCTGAAATGGAAATCTGAAAGGCAGAAAACTTTTAGGATCCCCGGTGACCCAAGTCCCGGGGTTTCTTTTAGGGGCTAAGCCCCAAGGGCCTCTTGGTGTGCCCGAAAAACCCAAGAAGAAAGGATTCGTTTACAATGGTCGAATTACGCAATGGCAAATTGTACAAACTTGTTTTCTGCAGATCCAAAATGCAGAATGGCAAGCGAGTTTATCCGAAGAGAGCCAGAGCCTTTAGGTTTTGGGTATTAGTAGGGTAGTTTGCCGAATCACTTGGGGAGGCTTGGGCCTCCCTTTTATTTTTTTTATTAAACAAAGCTGGTTAAGTTTTGTTTAAAAGTGCTCGTTTGTAAAATATAAATAAATTAATGTTTGATTTAAAAGATGGCGTAAAAATATTTTTTAAAAAAGTAGTAAATATATTACTATCACCATATTACGATTCATATTTGAGACCTGCGGATTTTAGGTATCACCCATTCCCGGGATAAAAAAATGATTTTAGCTAAATAGCTGAAAATTAACAATACTTTAATGATATGTTAAAGTTAAAATAAGTGCCTAAAGTGTCTGGAATGCCTAGAGTGACTGGAGTTACTACTTATAGTAACTTCTCTCTTCATTAACTTTAGGCACTCCAAACTTTAGCCCATTCCACACTAGTTTCTGTTAAAGAAAGTTAAAGTGCAATTAATTAACATGTATACAAGTACTTTTGCATTTGTATGAAGCGGATTACCATAGTATTACTTGCAGTCTTTTTTTTCCTTGCCATCTCAGGTCTGATCCTTATACAATTATACTGGATAAGGGGTGCGATTGCAGTGACCGATCAGCAATTCCGTTATCTTGCCAATAAAGCTCTTGAATCGGTTGTCCTCGGTCTTGAGGAAAAGGAATTAATCCAGAATATCGTTGAGGATATTGATCCTGCATCGACAGATTCAGTTACTGCAATAGTTCCTTCTAATTCTCCGCTGGCAAAAAAACTGCAGAGATATCAATCCAATTCAGCGCTTCTTGAAATGTATGGATTAAATAATCCCGGAAAACCCATTGCCATTACAAGTTCTGGCCATAAAATATATTTATCATCTGAAAATATCTCTACTTTCTCGACAGATGAAGCAACTGAACCTTCATCGCAGATCGCAAATTCAGAAATTAAGGGAAGGGTGACCAATAAGATTGTTTCCCTGGAGAAAATAATGGAGAAAATTCTGCGTAATACCCCCGATATCAGAGAAAGAATAAACCCTGAAAAACTTAAAGATGAGCTCCGCACTGCATTGAATAATGTTGGAATATATCTCGATTTTGAGTTCTCAATACGTTCCGGCCGGTATGGCACTATCTGGAAAACTCCCGGCTATAATGACAAACCAGGCACAAATAAATTCATTATACAGCTTTTCCCCAATGATCCTGTTCCAAGCCAGAATCAGATAGTGTTATATTGTCTTCAGGAACAACACTATAAGTTTGAAAAAATCGGGAACCTGGGCTTTATAACATTGCTTTTTACGCTTATATTACTTATTCTTTCAACAGGAACATTTATTGTAATCTTTCGTCAGAAAAAGATTTCAGAAATCAGGAATGATTTCATAAATAATATGACACATGAGCTTAAAACGCCAATATCAACTATATCTCTCGCTTCCCAGATGATGGCTGACAAAACAATAGCTGAAAAGGATAAGAATATAGACGGGCTCGCAAAGGTGATTTCTGATGAGAGCATGAGACTGAAGTTTCAAGTTGAAAAAGTTCTCCAGATGGCAATCTTTGAAAGGATAAAAATGAAACTTCACCTGGTTGAGACAGATGTTCACAGTGTAATTGAGAAGGCTGTAGAAAATTTTGCTCTTCAGATCGATAACCGCAATGGAATGATTACGACCGACTTAAAGGCAACAAGGACTTTTGTCTATATTGATGAAATTCATTTCCTGAATTCAATTTCAAATCTTATTGATAATGCGATAAAATATTCAAAGGACAAGCCTGATATAACAGTTTCGACATGGAACAACAAGAAAGGCATCATGATTACTATTGATGATAAGGGCATAGGGATCAGTAAAGAAAATCTTAGGAGGATATTCGACAAATTTTTCCGCGTCCACTCAGGAAATGTGCATAATGTTAAAGGGTTCGGTCTTGGCTTAAGTTATGTTAAGAAAATTATTGATGAACATAACGGATCAATTAAAGCAGAAAGTCAAGTAAACAAAGGCACAAAATTCACGTTATTTCTTCCACAAAACAGAATAAAATGAATAATATGAGAATCCTTCTTGCAGAAGATGACAAAAACCTCGGAATCCTGTTGCAGAGCTACCTGACAGCTAAGAACTATGAGACTGTCCTGTTTACCAACGGGAGTACCGCTCTTAAAGCATTCCCGGCGGGATCGTTTAGCCTTTGCATACTGGATATTATGATGCCTGAAATGGACGGACTCACACTTGCTGGTGAGATTCGTCAATCAAATCCTAATATACCTATTATATTCCTTACTGCTAAGAACCAGAAAGAGGATATAATTGAGGGCTTCAAAACAGGAGCTGATGATTACATCACAAAACCCTTTTCAATGGAGGAGCTTCTTTACCGCATTGAAGCGATACTCAGAAGGACAACCGGCCCTGCAGTGACCAGAAATAATGAATTTTTTACAATTGGTGGATATTCATTTGATCCTCTGAAACAGATGCTGGTATACGGAGGTCTGACTATAAAACTGACAACCAAGGAATCAGAGCTTCTTGAGCTTCTGTGCCGGCACGGGAATGAGATACTGGAAAGAAACTATGCCTTGAAAACCATCTGGATTGATGATAACTACTTTAATGCCAGGAGTATGGATGTTTATATTACAAGGTTAAGAAAATATCTTAAAAAAGATCCTTCAGTTAAAATTTTAAATGTTCACGGGAGAGGGTATAAACTTATTAGTTGATCCTCTTCTCTGTGGCCTCTGTGGTCACTCTGTGGCTCTGTGTAATAAAAAAATAAGAACTTGCAGTGAGAAGCACAGAGAAGCACAGAGTTTCACAGAGTAAAATTTAAGATTTTAATCAAGTTTCAAAACTGCCAGGAATGCCTGCTGCGGAACTTCCACATTTCCTACCTGTCGCATTCGTTTTTTCCCTTTTTTCTGTTTTTCCAGAAGTTTCCTTTTTCTTGTTATATCACCTCCATAGCACTTTGCCGTCACATCTTTTCTTACAGCCTTAACTGTTTCGCGGGAAATAATTTTAGCCCCGATAGCTGCTTGTATTGCAATATCGAACTGCTGACGGGGTATCAGCTCTTTCAGCTTAATGCACATCTTACGTCCAAACTCATATGCATGTCCTCTGTGAATAAGCGTTGAAAGCGCATCCACCATCTCTCCGTTCAGAAGAATATCAAGTCTTACTAGATCTGCTTTCTGATAGCTTGTATAATAATAATCAAATGATGCATAACCCTTGGAAATGCTCTTAAGCTTATCATAAAAATCGAAGACAATCTCAGCCAGAGGCATCTCAAATGTCAGTTCAACCCTGTCACGTGTAAGGTATACCTGGTTCTTTAAAATACCCCTCCTGTCGATACAAAGATTCATAATTGAGCCGACATATTCTGATAATGTAATGACCTGGGCAATAATATAAGGTTCTTCAATACGTTCCAGATGATTAACCGGAGGAAGACCTGAAGGGTTATGAACATCAATTTCTTCACCTTTGGTTGTATAAGCCTTAAATGAAACATTAGGTACAGTTGTAATAACATCCATATCAAACTCCCTGTCAAGACGTTCCTGAATAATTTCCATGTGAAGCAAACCGAGGAAACCGCATCTGAAACCAAAGCCGAGTGCTGCTGATGATTCGGGGATAAATGACAGTGAAGCATCGTTCAGCTGCAACTTTTCAATAGAGATTCTCAAATCCTCATAATCATCAGCGTCAACCGGGTAAATTCCGGCAAACACCATGGGTTTTACGTCCTCGAATCCGGATATTGCTTTTTCGCATGGATCTTTTACATGAGTAATTGTATCTCCTACCTTGACTTCAGAAGAAACTTTTACACCTGTTATTATGTACCCTACATCACCCACCTGCATAATATCGCGGGGGTCAGGTCTTAGTTTTAATACACCTATCTCTTCAGCATTATATTCATGATCGGTATTAACAAATTTTACTTTGTCACCCTTCCGTATTGTCCCGTTTACAATTTTAACATAAGCTATGATACCTCTGAAAGAGTTGAAGATTGAATCGAAGATGAGTGCCTGCAGAGGAGCTTCCGGACTGCCTTCCGGAGGAGGAATACGCATTACTATTTCCCGAAGTATTTCTTCAACTCCCATACCTGTTTTTGCGCTTGCCTCAATGATATCTTCCCTTTTACAACCTACGAGATCAACAATCTGATCCTTAACCTCTTCAGGCATTGCACTTGCCATATCCATTTTATTGAGGACAGGAATTATTTCAAGATTATGGTCGATGGCCATATAAAGATTCGAAATTGTCTGTGCCTGTATTCCCTGGGTGGCATCTATAACAAGCAAAGCACCTTCACAGGCTGCTATTGATCGCGATACTTCATATGAAAAGTCAACGTGCCCGGGAGTATCAATCAGATTAAGAATATATTTTTTACTGTCGTGAAAATACTCCATCTGAATAGCATGGCTCTTGATGGTTATACCTCTCTCTCTTTCAAGATCCATATCATCGAGAACCTGAGCCTGATATTCCCTTTCAGTTATTGTATTTGTCTTTTCAAGTAACCGGTCTGCCAGTGTACTCTTACCATGATCAATATGAGCGATAATACAGAAATTCCGGATATTGTTCATCAAACAAGTCTGCTTTAAATCAGGTGCAAATATATAAAAAATCCGCCCAAAACCTTGCCTTTATAATTACTCGACAGCATGCTGTCGAGTAATTCTGTTTTCTGAGTTTATTTCACCCCTAAATCCCCCAGGGGGGACTTTTAAAACCCTCATTTTGAAGCCCCCCTTGGGGGGTTGGGGGGTAAAAAGTCGGGGTTATATAAAAAAATAGAGACAGGTCTGAGACCTGTCTCTATTAATATTTATTATGTAAAAAATTTTACATCATTCCTGGCATGCCACCGCCCATTCCCTGAGGAGGACCTGCCGGAGAATCTTCTTTTACCTCAACAACTACAGCTTCGGTAGTAAGGAACATACCGGCAACTGAAGCAGCATTTTCGAGAGCAACGCGGACAACTTTAACAGGATCTATGACGCCTGAAGCATAAAGCTTTTCATAATTATCGGTTTGTGCATTGTATCCGTAGTCCCCTTTGCCTGATTTTACATTCTGGGCAACGACTGCACCCTCTTTGCCTGAATTGATAGCAATCTGGCGCAAAGGTTCTTCAATTGCACGTTTTACAATTTCGATTCCTGTTGTCTGGTCTTCATTATCACCTTTGAGTCCTTCAAGGGCACTCATTGCACGTATATATGCTACACCGCCACCTGGAACAATACCTTCTTCAATTGCAGCGCGGGTTGCATGAAGTGAATCGTCAACCCTGTCTTTTTTCTCTTTCATTTCAACTTCAGAAGAAGCTCCTATATAAAGAACAGCAACACCACCTGCCAATTTAGCCAGACGTTCCTGCAATTTTTCTTTATCGTAGTCAGAAGTGGTTGTTGTCATCTGTTGTTTGATCTGAGCGATACGAGCTTTGATCATAGCTTTGTCACCAGATCCGTTCACAATAGTTGTATTTTCTTTATTTATCGTAACTTTTTCTGCTGTACCAAGCAAGTCTAGAGTAGTATTTTCCAGTTTCAAACCTTTCTCCTCTGAAATAACCGAACCACCTGTCAGAATGGCTATATCTTCAAGCATCTCTTTTCTTCTGTCGCCAAATCCGGGAGCTTTAACAGCACAAACTTTCAGCGAACCACGTAAACGGTTAACAACCAGAGTTGCCAGAGCTTCACCTTCAACATCTTCTGAAATAATCAAAAGAGGACGACCTGTCTGAGCGGTAGCTTCAAGAACTGGCAGCATATCCTTCATTGTTGATACCTTTTTGTCATAAATAAGAATGTATGGATTCTCAAGATCTGCTTCCATCTTCTCAGCATTTGTTACAAAATAGGCTGAAATATATCCGCGGTCGAACTGCATACCTTCAACAACTTCAACTGAGGTTGAAGTTCCTTTAGATTCCTCAACTGTTATAACACCCTCTTTATGAACTTTACCCATAGCCTCAGCAATGAGCTTACCTATCTCCTGATCGTCATTTGCAGCAACTCTTGCAACTTGTTCAATTTTGCCAAGATCGTCACCTATTACTTTAGCTTGTGATTTAAGATGTGCAACAATTTTTTCGACAGCTTTGTCGATACCTCTTTTAATATCCATAGGATTTGCACCTGCAGTAATATTCTTCAGTCCTACATTGATAATAGACTGTGCAAGAACGGTGGCTGTGGTAGTACCGTCACCGGCAATATCGCCGGTTTTTGAGGCTACTTCTTTCACCATCTGGGCGCCCAGATTTTTGTAAGGGTCGGAAAGTTCGATATCCTTAGCAACTGTTACACCATCCTTTGTTATCTGAGGGGCGCCATATTTTTTCTCAAGTACCACATGACGACCTTTAGGTCCCAATGTCACTTTAACTGCGTCAGCCAGCTGATCAACGCCTTCTTTAAGAAGAGCTCGTGCATCGATATTGAATTTAATCTCTTTTGCCATATCATTATGATTTTATTAAGTTTCCTAAAAATTAAGCTATAAAAAGGATATCTGTCTGTGAAACAAGAAGATAATCTTCGCCATCAATGGTTAGTTCCTGACCTGCATATTTACCATAAAGAACAACATCGCCTTTCTTTACTTCCATTTCTTCATCTTTCTTTGCAGCGCCAACAAGTATTACTTTACCCTGACGGGGTTTTTCCTTTGCGGAATCAGGTATTATAATTCCACTTGCAGTTTTTTCTTCAGCTTCATTTGGTTTCACAAGAACCTTTCCTGCTAAAATTTTCCCTTTTAATTGTGCCATTTTATCTAGTTTTAAAGTTAAACATCATTTTCCGACTTCCTCGTTGAACATATTCCATGCCAAATTGAAAAAAATGTCATTTTGTGTAACCTCAATAAAAAAAAGTGTCAGTATGTGACAAACTGACACTTTTATGATCTATCTCATCAAGGCAGATTATTTTGCCGGTTTACTCTGGCTACTTGTCGGAGTAGTCGTAGATGCCGGTGGAACAGCTGTCGGAAGAGTTGGAATTGCATTCGGATCAACTGTATTCTTTATCTGCTCTTCAATTCTGGAACGGCCTGAAACTGAGCCTCGAGGTATGGAAGCGGTTGCAACCACACAAAGGATAAGTATTGCTGCGGCAAGTGTCCATGTAGACTTTTCAAGGAAATCTGCTGTCTTCCTGATACCCATTGACTGACCCGCTGATGTAAAATTAGCAGCAAGCCCTCCCCCCTTCGAGTTCTGAACCAATACGATTAATATCTGTAAAATGCATGCAATTATAACTAATACTGAAACAAAAATATAAATTCCCATCTGTTCACTTTTTTATATATTCTTTAACCTTTTCAATTTGAGACGCAAAGTAACTGCTTTTTTCCGGAAATTTCAAACTTAATTTTTCATAAATATCTATTGCCTTTGAGTAATAGCCCTGACTTACATAAATTTTTGCAAGTGTTTCGGTAACCAAACCGGCTGATTCTTCCACGAAAGGCTTGAAGATATCTTCAGTGGAAACGTTTGTTTTATCCTTATTCGGCTCAATCCTGGGATTGGCAATTATAAACTTGTCTATGAGCTCTGACTGAAACAGCTTATTCGAATTTTTTCCGGTTTTATCAGATTCGTCAGAAAATGTATTTTTGCTGTCCAATAATTTTGCATCATCATCTAGGTCAAGCTCCAGAAGATCAGAACGATCCGGCAGTAAGAAACCTGGATCCATAAAGAATACCTTGTCATCGGAGGGCGAAGTTTCTTCGTCGAGAAGGAATACAACCCCGGCCGGCTCTGTACCATCCGATTCAGTAGCAATCAACACTGAATGAGCCGAATTCCGGTTGAAAGATTCCGGTTTTTCAGTGTCTTCTGTTTCATCATAGTTTTTTTCAATTTCATTTATCATAGACTCACTGTTTCTTGCCGATTCAATAACAGTTTGCTGAGTATCTGAAGTAATTTCTTTTATGGAATTATTTTGTTCCTTTAATCCGGCCTTTTGTTTTTCAGAAGAATCCCGGCTATTGAGAAGCCAGTACAGCACTTCCCGGTCACCAACGTGAATTGCAGAGGTCCTGAGCTGATTTTCGAACTTAACATCCTCATTTGTGTACATTCCCTTCAACAGCAATAAATGCGCGCTCTGAAAATAGGGGAAAACTTCTATCAATTCATTAACCTCCCGGATCATCTGACGATCAACCACGACAGTATTTCCAATCATGTTCAGGAAGTCATTTCGGTTCATACCCGTTACCAGTTTACAAAAGCCTGATTGAAAATATCCTCAACAATCATATCAATGATTTTGCTTGAAAGATCTGCCTCAACAGCGCTCAGGTCCAGATTACTGTTATAATCTTCGTACCTTGAAAATGTCTGATCGAAACTCAGGGTCGGATCAATAGCATTCGTGAATTTAACTTGTACCGAGATAGTAAATCGGTTTGTTGCTGCCTGGGCATCAGCACCAACTGTAAGGGGTTTGGTATTGTAATCTTTTATTTCTCCTACAAAATCCATATCACCCACCGAGGTGGTATATTTCAGGCTAGTCTGAGCTTTGCATTTATCGATAAGGGCATCGGTTAAATTCTGACTAAGGCCTGGTTGAACAATAGGCGCCCTATTCTGAAAATATTGTATACTGAATGTTTTTGCCAAAGGAGATATGCTGGCTCCTGAAAATGAATATGTTACTTTACATCCATACAGCAATGCCATTAATACGATCAGAATAACAACTGAACGTCTGCCAGCAGAAAGCCTACCTATGTTTTTACGATTCAATTCCATATTCCTTAATCTTTCTGTAAAGAGTTCTCTCTGAGATACCAAGCTCCCCGGCGGCCATCTTTCTTTTTCCGTTGTACTTTTCAAGTGCCTTTTTTATCATTTCCACTTCCTTGTCAGCAAGTGAGAGCGATTCCTCAATAATTTCTTCGGTATCCTGAATATTGTTTATGCTCTTATGTGAAGAGAAATCAATAGGTGGAGATTCGGGTTCATTGTGAGGGTTGGTCTCTTCCTTTGCCTCCCTGAAAAGATTCTTGATGGTCCTGGAGTTGGTCTCATGGAAAACACCATCAATATCTCCGTGTCTGATAAGATCAAAAACAAGCTTTTTAAGATCATTCATATCACTTTTCATTTCGAAAAGTATCTTGTACAGGATCTCTCTCTCAGAAGAAAAAGACTTGTCTTCATCTTTCCTTATAACAGCCGGGAGCTTAACTCCGCCATAGTCAGGAAGATAATTTCGAAGATTGATTGCAACAATTTCTCTCTCATTCTCTATAATTGAGATCTGTTCGGTTATATTCTTAAGCTGCCTGACATTGCCTGGCCACGAATAATTCAGGAGAGTATTTTTTGCTTCGGAATCGAGCCTGATGGCTGGCATCCTGTATTTTTCAGCAAAATCAACGGCAAACTTTCTGAAAAGCAGAAAAATATCCTCTCCTCTGTCCCTTAAAGCCGGCACCTTTATCGGGACCGTATTAAGCCGGTAAAAAAGATCCTCCCTGAACTTGCCGTTGTCAATGGCTCTCGGCACTTCAACATTGCTTGCAGCAATAACCCTGACGTTCGTCTTCTGAACCTTGGATGACCCTACGCGAATAAATTCACCTGTTTCAAGCACCCTGAGGAGCCGAACCTGTGTTGACAATGGCAACTCTGCCACTTCATCCAGAAAAATGGTACCCCCGTCAGCAACTTCAAAATATCCCTTCCTGCTGTCTGATGCGCCGGTAAAAGACCCCTTTTCGTGTCCAAAGAGTTCAGAATCAATTGTACCTTCAGGAATTGCCCCGCAGTTCACCGCAATATATTGTCCATGTTTTCTTGTACTGTAACTATGAATTACCTGCGGAAAGATCTCTTTCCCGGTTCCGCTTTCGCCTGTTATAAGTACTGAAAGATCTGTCGGGGCAACCTGAACGGCTATATCAATAGCCCTGTTCAGACCCTCAAAGTTGCCTATTATTCCAAATCTTTGTTTAATATTTTGCAGATCTTTCATATCCTCTTTTAACAATGCTGCGAATTTAAGGTTTTTTTAAAACATTGGGAAATTCATTTTTTGTAAATTCGCAAGATGAATAAAGATCAGCTTTTTCAGTTTGCCGGAATAATACCTGCCCGATATGCATCTTCCAGATTTCCCGGGAAACCCCTGGTACTTATTGGAAATAAGACAATGATTCAAAGAGTTTATGACCAGGCCAGCAAGATAATCGATGAGGTTTGGGTAGCGACTGATGACAAAAGAATATTTGATGCAGTCACACATTTTGGAGGAAAAGCGATAATGACTTCTGCCGATCACCTGAGCGGAACAGATCGCTGTGCAGAAGCAATAAAGAAGATTAATGAAGAAACGGATAAAAAATTAGATATAGTGGTGAACATCCAGGGCGATGAACCATTCATTAAACCCGAACAAATTGCCCTTCTGATGAAATGCTTTGATGATGAGACTGTTGAGCTGGCTACTCTTATCAGAAAAGTTGAACCCGGAGAGGATGTATTTAACCCTAACCAGCCTAAAGTAATATTAGATTCAAAAGGAAATGCTATTTATTTCAGCCGTGCTGCTATACCATATATCAGGGACACTGAAAGAAGTGATTGGTCAAAGAAACATGTTTTCTATAAACATATCGGACTCTATGCTTATAAAAGTGAAACACTCAAAAATATAACTTCATTAACGCGAAGCCCTCTTGAAATTTCTGAATCACTTGAACAGAACCGGTGGATTGAAAATGGTTACCGGATCAGAACAGCGATCACATCATGGGAAAGTATTAGTATTGATACGCCGGATGATCTTGAGAGAGCAAAACTACTTTTAAAGCATTTTTTTAAAAAATATTACTAACTTTAGCACAATATTTGATAGAGGTAATCAAAATATGATCTATGAAGAGAAGTCTACTCCTTATCTTCTTATTAATTTTCACATTAGTCCTTTCTGGTCAGAAGGATTCTATTAATGCCATTGGAGCTATGGCTCAGAAAGAATATTCAAGGGAAGCAAACAATGTCAGTATAAGTATTTATCCGGTCCCTGTCAGAGATAACAGTTTTACTATTAAGACCGACAGGGATATCTCATTCGTGAAGATTACAAATATAATAGGCCAGGATGTTCTCAGGCTCCAGTATAATGAACCACAGCAATTTATAAAGGTCTTTCTCGAAAATCCCAAAAGAGGAATGTACCTTGTTACAATTATTTTCAGCGACGGATTCAAAGTAGTAAAAAAAATAATGGTTGAACAATCCGAATAAAACAAAATTTACTATTTTCGCTGTCAGTTGGAAATTCTAGGGGATTTTTTCCGCAATATTTAAAAATAATCTGAGTTCCTTATTCAAAATTGAATAAACAATCCGCTTTTATGATTGTTTAAGCTGTTAATGGTGTTGATGAATTGTGTAATCTAATAACTTTTTTATCAATGGAAGACGGGGTAAATGTATTTTCGATAAAAGATCTCGAAAATTTCTCGGGTATTAAAGCTCACACTATAAGGATTTGGGAGAAGAGGTACAAAATACTTGAACCCGACAGAACCGATTCGAATATAAGAACTTACAGCGAAACAGAGCTTAAAAAGATTCTTAATGTAGCCTATCTAAACAGGAATGGATTGAAAATATCCAAAATTGCCAGGCTTGATGATGACGAGCTTACCCAGCATGTAATGACAGTCAGCAGCAAACACGATGACCTGGATCAGAATTTTCAACCAGGCAAAATTCTGATGTCAGCCATAAGATTTAATGAGGCATTATTCAAAGAAGCGTTGTCCCCGTTCATTAAACATCAGGGTATTGAACATGCCTATTCAAATTATCTTTACCCCTTACTGGAAAAAGCCCGAATTCTATGGCAGACAGGAAGTCTTTCAAGGGCCCAGGAACAATTCGTAAGAAACACTATCAAACAGATTATCATTATTGAAGATACATTACTCAAACCGATAAGCGGAAAATCAAGGCCTGCTGTAGCAATGATCAATACATCTGATAATCTTACAGATAACAATTTCCTGTTTTATAAATATGCTCTTAAGAAACGCGGTTTTGATGTGATCTTTACAGGAGGTATTCTTCCGGCATCTGAGGTAATAGAGATCCATAAAATCAAGCCTTTTGAATACCTTGTGGTGAATTCAAGCGCTTTTGATTTTGCTGAAAAGAAAATAGGCTACTTCAGCAGCATTGGAAAGTCACTCATGATAAAAAAGATAATTCTTACCGACTCCCCGGAAGAATTTGTCACGAAAAAATCTTATGATAAGTTGGTTATAACCAGAGATCCAATCGCTTTTATTAAAGCAATAGAATCTATTCACTAGCATGTTCATTTCGGGAAAGAAAAAGAGAAAATTATTTCAAATCTCTGATATTTAATTCATTATAGCTTTCTCATTTTGAGAAAGTAATCCTCTTCGATAGAAAGATCGATAGTTGGAATTTTGAGTTTTATTTCTGAAATCTGTTTCAGCATATTCTCTGCAAAATTCTTTTTCTTAATATCAGAGTCATTGTTAAAACGATGGCTGAAGGCCTTGGTTATTTTAACAACCTCTTTCCACCTGTTAATTGTGATGTTTTCCAAATAGCATTCTGAAAATGCTTCCCAAATATAATTGACAGCTGAAATTGACGGATGCAACATATCCTCGCTATAGAATCTGTAATCGCGCAAATCATCCATAACAAGTTCATATGCAGGAAAGTACTTCGAATAAGTCTTATGTTTAAGCAATTCTTCCAATGCTACAAAAAGAACCGACTTACTGACCTGGTTTCCATGTGCTCCATCCTTCCAGTGCCTTACCGGACTAATTGTAAATACAATCTGCATCCGGGGAAAGAGCAGATGCAACTTATCAATCTGCTCTGTCCATAATGTTACAATTTCATCTACCGTAAGCATTTTAGTTTCGAACTGCTCAGAGGGTATTTTATGACAATTAGAAACAACCAGATTTGACTTCTTCAACTTATAAACCCGTGAAGTGCCAAATGTTACAAACAGGAACCTTGCGGTATTTAAAAATTCAAGTGCTTTCTGTGATCTTTTATTTATCCTTTCGAGTACATTTAAAGCATCTTCCGATGAAAAATCAGTAGAGTGATTGAAACTAACCCATGTACCATCATAAAAATGGAGATCCTCCAGCGTAAACTTCTTTTCAGTAGTTATAGTATCCAGGGTATTGCAGACCGACACTGGATTGAAAACGGCTCCAGAAGGGTTGATCATAACCGGCATGCGGCCCTCCGCCATTTGAGCACCCATGGAGGAAGCGAAACATGAGCCAATAAACATAACCGGGTCATTATAAGTGATTTTATCCCGAGAGGGTTCTATTCGAAATGTGGTTCTAAGTTCCATATGCTAATTTCGGATTTGACTTCGTCGAGCTCGCCTTTGGCTCGGTTCGGATTATCGATTTCGGATTGTTGATCTTGGATCGAATTTTATACTCGACTCCAAATCCGCAATTCAAAATCCGCAATCCGCAATATTATTTTTTAATCCAGTTCAAAATATACTTAAATACCTCATCTTTGAACGGTTCATTATGCAATTCATGATAACCTCCATCCCAAATTTTCAGCTCTGCCATGTTTGTTTTTCCGGCAAACTCGCGGCTGCCTTCAGGTGAAGTAAGCTGGTCATCGCTTCCGTGGAGTAATAGAACCGGAATTTTCAATTCGGAAGCATGAGCGAAAGAATACTTTGCAGCCATGAGAGCATCTGCAAACAATCTGACTGAAATCTTATCGTGAACAAGAGGATCAGCTTTATATCTTTCAACAACAGCCTTATCTTGTGAGATTTGATAAGCATCAAGGCCCGATGGTTGTATTAAGCCTGGCAACAGGTTTTTCATTAATGAAACCAGAACGAGTTTAATTTTTGGCGGTTCAAAAGCGAGCCTCAAAAATGGTGATGTGACAATTGCGCCTTTTACTTTCGCGGATTTATGCAACAGATAATAGAGGACAATACCTCCACCCAGACTATGTCCATAGAGATAAACCGGGCACCCCGGGAAATTCTGATTGCAGCTTTTTATCATTATATCTATCATTTCCTCAAGGAGAACGTAACTTTTAATATCACCTCTTTTGCCATCTGAGTGACCATGCCCCGGCAGATCAACACCGGCAAAACCTATCCCTTCCGTGTTAAATAAGCCGGCCCAGTAATCATAGCGATGAATATGCTCACCAATACCATGCACAAAAACGATTATTGCTTTAAGGTTTTGGCCGGGACTCTGAATCATTCCTCTTAAAACCTGTCCGTTATTAAGCTTAATATTGAAATCCATAACATTTTTCTTTAAAAATACGAAAGTTGGTTAAATATTATAGAAATACATGAGGTACTATTTTAATTTATCCTTAATCGAACCTTAATCAATTCTTAATCCATCCTCAAATGGTATGATTTATATTTGTACAGTATTCGTTCTTTCCAAATAACGGCAAATTTTAAGAAGAAATTAAATTGGATTGAAAATAGACAAAACTTAAAACTTCAATTTATACAATATTTAGACAGCAATAATAAATTCGACAATATTTAACTGAATATCATAATTATACAAATGAAGACTATTTATAAACTGAACAATATTTAACGATTTTAAGATATTAAGATTTGCATATCTTTATTTATCCTTATAAATTTGTTTCAACAATAAAAACCTTAGAGTTATGACACAACATGAATTCAACAGTAGCCTGATAGAAATGAAGACAAATCTTCAAAGATTTGCTATGAGTCTGACCTCCGACCGTGATAGCGCCCTGGATCTTGTACAGGATACCTACCTGAAGGCTATTACTTATAAGGATAAATTTGTCGACTACACCAACTTAAAAGCCTGGGTATTTACAATAATGAAAAATACTTTCATTAATAACTACAGACGAAACGTGAAGGAAAACACGATTATTGATGGAACACAGGATCTCTATTATATAAATCAGCCACACGACAAAGGATTTATATCACCCGAGTCGAAATATGCTGAAGGTGAAATCGAAAATGCTATTAATTCTTTAGGTAATGAATTCAGAATTCCGTTCAGGATGCATATTGAAGGTTACAAGTATAAAGAGATTGCTGATGAGCTCGGATTAAAGATAGGAACCGTGAAAAGCAGAATCTTCTTCACCCGTCAGAAATTAATGCTCATGCTAAAGGATTATTCAAGATAAGCTTAAAAGTTAAGAATATAGTTAGGTTAGTTAGTTAGTTAGTTAGGTTGTTTTAGGGTAAAAAAGGACTGATATTTTCAGTCCTTTTTTACTATTTTAATGATTACACCTGACAGAACAAACATAACAAATAGCCCGGAAATAATCCATGCCCAGGTATTCGGTATTTTCGACTGAGCCCACATATCATAGGGTTCAGTCATAAAATAATCTGACTTAACGGGCCATTGTAAAATATGACTGCTGTCGATAAAACCATTTGTTTCTATCAGTTTCCCGGGCATAGCTATTCTCATGGAAAAGTCATTGAAGTTTACAAACAGGTTGGCTGTTACTATTGAAAGTGCTGAATCTGCTTCAGATTTATACTTCAGAGCATTCTCTTCTCCAATTAACTCTTTAAGCAATGTACCGGTTTTCCACAAGCTGTCTAATTGCTTATCATTTTTCTCAATAATTTTTAAAAATTCATTTTCTCGTGATTTTAACGATTGAAATGTCAAGTCATTATTCGTCTTTCCTTCAGTAAGTTTTGAAAACTCACCTATCCATTCTGAAACAAGGTTTTTCTCAGTCCATATATCTGTTTTATGTTTGACTGAATCGCTCAGAGCCTTGAATTTAAGACTGTCAGGGCCATTTTCCTTCTCTTCCTTCAGTTTCTCCGGAGAATAAAAGTAACGAAGTTCCTCACTGTTAAGGAAATTTTTTACCTGGTATCCAAATGTCAGTTTTTTATCAATTCTTTCAAAATATCTGAATTCAGTATTAAACCACCTGAATTTTCTGGTAAATCCGGCATATCTTGAAAAACCTTTGTTAGAGCCTGAATCGGATTTATAGGCAAGGTTTATCTCACCAACATTTTTAAATATTTTTTCAGCCCTTCTGACCCAGGTGGTATCACCTTTTTTATCCACCTCGCAAGAATCTCTGATACTCCAGCTACCATCAAGCGGAACCTGAATTTCAGAAATTTTGAATCTTTTTTTAATATCGCCTTCATGGCTTTTCATCTCAATCTTTCGCGTGACTGATCCATCGGTGTGAACAAAATTTGTAACCACTGTTTCAGGATCATTACATGATCCCAATAATATCAATACCAGTGAAATGACCAGTTTAATCGAGTTCCTTTTCATGGCTTCAAAGATTAATTTTTATGCGATTATTTTCCATCAGCTTCTTTTGTATCATTTTTTTCAATTCGGGATCACTTTCTATCATGTTTTCAAGATCTTTATATTTTAACTGTAACTCATTTACCGATTCAAGAAGCTCCTTCATTTGTTTTTCTGAAATTGTTATGCTATTTGAAGGGAACCTTCTTCCGGCATTCCTTAACACCACAAGCATTTTTTCCATTTCATCTGCATGTGTGTTTGTATTCTCTTTCCCCGAAATTATTGTTTGCCTGCTTAAATAATCAATCCTCCTGAGAATTATGGCTTGCTGATATGCAAACACCAATACCAGGGCAATTGAAGCAACTATCAGGCATCTCCTCACCCATCCTATATATATCCACCCAAACAGAAAATCGAATACCTCATTTAACATTCTATCGGAATGACCAATATTTTTTATTCTTTTAATCACTTCATTTTCAATATTCTCAGAGGAATCTAGTAAAGGCTTGGATTTTTTGAGGAGATAAAGAACTTTATCGTATTTTTCATTTTCCTGTAACATAGCTACAAATATTTTTCAATCTTTTCAGAGATACTTTTACGTGCATGATATAGATTGGCTTTAATAGTTGATTTACTTAACCCTGTAATTTCTGAAATGCCGTCATTTGACATTTCCTCAAGATCTGATAAAATAAAAACAGCTTTTTGTTTCGGGCTCAGTTTGTCTGTTAGTAGAGCGATGACCATCGAAGTCTCGTTGTCCTCAAGAGCTGCAGAAGGTCCCTCTGATATCTTATTTGAAATAAGCTTCCAGGCAAGTTCATCTGTAACAAATTCGGGAATTCTTTTCCTCTTTCGCATCTCGTCATAGCATTTGTTAACAACTATTTTATAGATCCAGGACTTATAACCCTCAGCTGATTTGATTTTGTTGAGTTTTTGCCATATTGTTACCATTGTTTCCTGTACAATATCCTTCGCCTGATCTTCATTACCCAACATCCTGAATGCTACCGAGTAAGCTAATGGGGATGTAAGCTCAACAAGTTTCCTGAAATTGTTAAAATTTCCACCCCTGCACTCTTCTATAAGTTCTATATCTATCAAAATCCTGGGTTGAATTGTATAATAAAGACGTCAAATTAACAGTAAGGTAAAAAACAGATGCAGTTTTATTTTAAAAAACGAAAACTAATAACCACAGAAGTTACAAAGAATCTATGCAAAGGTCGCAAAGAAAAGACTAAATGGTTTTAACTTTGCGTGCTTTGTGAATCCCGAGTACTCGGGATTGTGCACTTTGCAGTTAAATTCTTCATACGTTCAGGCATAGGGACCACGATCATCAGGATAATAACGGGGATGCTCATTTAAAAGCTGGCATGATCGGAGCTTCGGAAACTATTCCTGTTATAGATTATAATCCGGGTTTATCGACCTGGCAGAACATTTTTTTCTGAAAGAGAGGCATAAGCGGCCTCAACATTATCCATAAATCTGCAATAAGATCTTCTTCCGATAGCAGATTTTTTAAAAAGTCTTTTAAAATCTTTCCGAGAAAGGTTTTTCCAATCTTCAGCACCCATGAGTTCGACCTCAGCCGGTAGTTCAAATTCCGGAGTATTATGTGGTTTTGAACTTTTGTTCCATGGACATACCTCCTGGCATTTATCACAACCAAAGGCTCTTCCTTCGAGTTTCATCACAAGATCTTCAGGTATAGGCGTTTTCGATTCAAGAGTCTGGTAAGCCAGACATATTCGTGTATCGATAGTTCTGTTATTGTTTATAGCTCTGGTTGGACATGCCTCGATGCATGATGTGCATTTTCCGCAGCTATCCCTTTTTATAGGTTGATCATATTCGAGTTCAATATTAATGATGATAACGCCAAGAAAAAAAAATGACCCAATATGTCTGTTTATAAGTATAGAGTGTTTCCCAGTCCATCCCAATCCTGCTTCTCTTCCCCAGGCTTTTTCAAGAATTGGAGCAGAATCTACAAAACACTTACCTTCTGATTCAGGATGAAGGCTTTTAATATATGCAAGAATTTTAAGGAGCTTTTCTTTAATTACATCATGATAATTGACTCCATAGGCATATCTTGAAATCACTGGTATGCCATTTCCCCCCTGCTTTTTCTCGGAATAATAATTTAACCCGGTAACAATTATTGATCTAGCTCCGGGGACAAGCAGTCGGGGATCAATTCTTTTTTCAATGTTCTGACCAAGATATGCCATATCGCTGTTCATACCTTCATAGGTCCATCTTTTTAATATTAACCTATGCTCATCGAGCGATTTTGCCCTTGCTATGCCACACAGATCAAATCCAACTTCTGCAGCAAATTTTTTAATAAGTGTGGAAGATTCTTTGTCAGCCGAGGTTTTCATATCATCTGAATTTAGAGGAACCCAAGCTCAAGCTTAGCTTCTTCACTAAGCATACTTTTGTCCCATGGAGGATTAAAGGTAAGCTTTAGTTCGCAATCCTTCACACCTTTTGTGCCACCCACCTTATACTTAACCTCTTCAAGAAGTTCCTCCACCATCGGGCAATTTGGTGCAGTAAGTGTCATCGTTATATGTGCTACATGATCATCATCGACATTTATATCATAGATAAGTCCCAGATCATAAATATTAACCGGGATTTCCGGATCGTATATGCTCTTCAGCACTTCTCCGATTCTTGTTTCAATTTCAAGTTGTTCAGTCGGGTCCATTTTATTACACTATTTATTCCTTGCATTAAAAGCCATTGCATAAAGCTTTATCTGGCGGACCATTGATAGCAATCCATTGGAACGTGTTGGCGATAGATTCTGCCTCAGTCCTATTTTGTCTATAAAATAAAGATCGGTGGCAATTATCTCATCAGGGGTCCTGTCGGAGAGTACTTTTATCAGGAGAGCCACAATTCCTCTTGTTATTATTGCATCACTGTCGGCTGTGAATGTAATCAGTTTCCCGTCATATTCAGGATGGAGCCATACCTTAGACTGACAACCTTCAATAAGGAAATCCTTTACTTTAAACTTTGGATCAATAACCGGCAATTCCTTACCAAGATCAATCAGGAGGTTATACTTATCCATCCAGTCGTCGAAAAAAGAAAACTCCTCAATAATGTTATTCTGTATTTCGTTAATTGTCATAATGTTTCTTTATACAAACATGCTTTTCACTTTTTCAATCCCGTCAGCAAGGACATCAATTTCCTCTTTTGTATTATAAAAACAAAGTGAAGCCCGCACTGTGCCCTCAATGCCATAACGGTCCATAACTGGCTGCGCACAATGAGTCCCGGTTCTAACTGCTATCCCCATTTTATCAAGAATCATACCGGTGTCATATTGATGTATGTTGTCTATATGGAACGAAATTGTAGAAATCTTCCTTTCAGAAGTGCCATAAATTTTCAGCCCATTTATTCCTGAGAGTCTGAGAGTGGCATAAGAAAGAAGTTCTTTTTCCCTCAATTCAATGTTCTCCCTTCCAATACCAGATACATAATCGAGAGCACAGGCCAGACCAATCGCAGCAGGATAATTCATTGTGCCTGCCTCAAATTTAAAAGGCAGATCATTGTAGGTGGTTTTTTCAAAAGTAACCTTATCAACCATATCACCGCCGCCCTGAAAGGGAGGTAGCTCATAAAGCCATTTTTCTTTTCCATATAGTACACCTATCCCGTTGGGTCCATATATTTTATGCCCCGAGAAAGCATAGAAATCACAGTCCATGGCTTCCACATCGACAATTCCATGCTGAATACCCTGGGCGCCGTCAATGAGAACCGGAATATTTGCTGAATGAGCAGCTGAAATAATCTCTTTAAGAGGGAGAACTGTTCCCAGTGCGTTGGACGCCTGTGCCACAGACACCAGCCGTGTTCTGGATGAAAGCAGCTTGTAATACTCCTCCAGTATTATCTCACCCCTGTCATTTATCGGGATAACCTTTAAGACAGCTCCTTTTCTCTCGCACATCATCTGCCATGGCACAATATTGGCATGATGTTCCAGATGACTGAGGATTATCTCATCGCCTGGCTTGATATAACGCTCACCGAAGGAGAAAGCAATTCCGTTTATCGAACCGGTTGTCCCTGAAGTAAAAATTATCTCTTCCCTTTTGCTTGTATTAATGAATAACCTGACCTTCTCCCTGGCATTTTCGTAAGCTTCAGATGACATATCGCTTAAAAAATGAACCCCCCTGTGAATATTGCCATTATACGATTTATATACTTCATCTACAGCATCAAGGACACATTGAGGCTTTTGAGTAGTGGCGCCGTTATCAAAATAAATGAGCGGCTTGCCATAAACACTCCTGCTCAGTATCGGAAAATCGGCCCTTATTTCAGCTATATCCTTCATTGAATATCCAGATTACATGCACTTTACCATACAACTGGCACATCTCGATAGTTCTCCTTTCAGCCGTTGCATAACCAGGCTATCCATCCTTTCGCGAAGAGCTTCAACCTTAATATTCTGAATTACTTCATGTGCGAATCCGAACATAAGCATCAGCCTGGCTTCCCGTTTGTTTATACCTCTCGACTGAAGATAAAACAGGGCATCACCGTCGAGCTGACCTATTGTTGCCCCATGACTGCATTTTACATCATCTGCAAAGATCTCGAGCTGAGGTTTTGTATCCATTTTTGCATCGTCGGTCAAAAGGATATTATTGTTTTTCTGGTAAGCAAAAGTACCCTGGGCATCGGGTCGAACGAGAATGCGTCCGTTAAAGGCTCCTGTTGACATATCATCGAGAACTCCTTTAAACAACTGGTTACTTGTACAGTTAGGAAAAGCATGATCGACATTTACAAAATTATCAATATGCTGCCATTTATCGGCAAGAAATAAACCGTATGAATGGCTCTCAGCGCCCTCGCCTCCAAGAATGTGATATGTATTGTTCCGTATCAGGCCGCCATGGAGGGTTATATTATTTGAAGAAGTAACGCTGTTTTTTTCCTGATGTATAAAAGTGTTGGTTATTTTGCATGCATTATTATGTTCGTTCTGTACTCTTATTAAGTCGAAATGAGCGTTTTCACCAACATATACTTCAGTGACAGCATTTGTCAGAAACTTTTGAGGGGAGAGAGTATGATCGCAGATTATAATAGAGAAGTCTGAATTTTTCTCTGCTATTATAAGATTCCTGTGCTGAGTAAAAGTATCTTCATCTGATTGAATCAGGTTAACAACCTGCACAGGCCGTTCCATAGCTACCCCTTCGGGAACATAAATAAACATGCCGTCAGAAGCCATAGCCGTATTAAGGTGAACGAGACCATCTGTATCACTCTTCGCATATTTTCCGAAATGCCTTTCAAATATATCTGCAAATTTTATTGCTGCTTCATTAAGAGTGCCTATCCATATCCCACTGGGCAACTGACGGAGCTTCTCATTTAAAGTCGGATAAAATCCATTAAGCAGGACAATACCATGAGCATCAAGGTTTGTCACTTCGCATCTGAATTCCTCTGCTTTTACAAAATCAGCCGGAACCGGCATAAAATAATTCTCATAATCATGATCAAAAAAGGTGTTCAGGTTAGTATATTTATATGCCTCATTCTTCTTCACCGGAATTCCCATTTCCCTGAATTTCTCAAAAGCTGGCGCCCTGAAAGAATTAAAATAGGTAGAAGATATTCCAGATATCTTATTGATATTTTCTTTATAAAGACCGAGATATTTTTCAGTTATTTCAGATATTTCGTTCATACCACTACATTGTTTTCAATCTCTTTTTTAATCCAGTCATATCCTTTTTCCTCCAGTTCAAGTGCGAGTTCCTTGCCTGCAGTTTTTACAATCCTTCCATCGTAAAGTACATGAACGACATCAGGAATAATATAATCGAGAAGCCTCTGATAGTGGGTTATCACAATGAATGAATTGTCGGGACGTTTTAGCTTATTAACTCCGTTAGCCACAATGCGCAGAGCATCTATATCGAGACCTGAATCCGTTTCGTCAAGAATAGCAAGCTTAGGCTCAAGCATTGCCATCTGGAAAATCTCATTTTTTTTCTTTTCGCCCCCTGAAAAACCCTCATTCACTGACCGGTTGGCAAGTTTTGAATCTATCTCGACGAGTTCTTTTTTATCACGCATCATTTTGAGGAAATCGGAAGCAGACAACGGATCAAGGCCTTTATGTTTGCGATGCTCATTGACAGCTGTTTTCATAAAGTTCACCATGCTGACACCAGGAATCTCAATAGGATACTGAAATCCAAGGAATATTCCCTCTTTCGCCCGGTCTTCTGCTGCCATATCAAGAAGGTTTTTTCCTAAATAGGTAACAGTCCCTTCGGTAACCTCAACAAATTCCCTTCCGGCAAGAACAGCAGCAAGTGTGCTTTTCCCAGATCCGTTAGGACCCATTATTGCATGGATCTCTCCGGGTTTAACATTGAGACTTATCCCTTTTAAGATGCTTTTACCCCCGATTGACGCTTTTAAATTATTAATGATCAACATGATATTATATTATTGTGAAAATTATCATCCTAGCCTACACTGCCTTCGAGGCTTATCTGAAGAAGCTTCTGAGCCTCCACAGCAAATTCCATCGGAAGTTTATTAATTACTTCGTGCGCATACCCGTTAACAATGAGGCCTATCGCATCTTCAGTTGAGATACCGCGCTGGTTGCAGTAGAAAATCTGATCTTCTCCGATTTTTGAAGTTGTTGCCTCATGTTCAACAATAGCAGTTGAGTTATCAACTTCAAGGTATGGAAAAGTATGAGCTCCGCATTTATCCCCTAGTAACAGAGAATCGCATTGTGAATAATTCCTCGCATTTGAGGCATTCTTTAAAACCTTTACAAGTCCTCTGTAGCTATTCTGACCATGACCCGCAGAAATCCCTTTTGACACAATTGTGCTTTTGGTATTTCTCCCGATATGGGTCATTTTGGTACCGGTATCAGCCTGCTGGTGGTTATTGGTTACGGCAACTGAATAAAATTCACCGGTGGAATTATCTCCTCTCAAAATGCACGAAGGATATTTCCAGGTAATAGCAGATCCTGTTTCTATCTGTGTCCATGATATCTTTGAATTCTCTCCTTTACACATTCCTCTTTTAGTCACAAAATTGTAGACACCGCCTTTCCCCTCTTTATCGCCAGGATACCAGTTCTGAACAGTTGAATATTTTACTTCGGCGTTTTTTTCGGCCACTATTTCAACTATTGCCGCATGAAGCTGATTTTCATCCCTGGAAGGAGCGGTGCATCCTTCAAGGTAGCTGACGTAGCTCTCTTCGTCAGCAATAAGTAGCGTGCGCTCAAACTGGCCGGTATTAGCCGAGTTTATTCTGAAATAAGTTGAAAGCTCCATCGGACATCTAACCCCTTTTGGAATATAGCAGAACGAACCATCGCTGAAAACAGCTGAATTAAGAGTAGCAAAAAAATTATCAGTATATGGGACCACTGAACCCATATATCGTTTAACCAGGTCGGGATACTCTTTAACTGCATCGCTGAATGAACAGAAGATGATACCCATTTCGGCCAGGGTTTCCTTAAATGTTGTCTTGATGGAGACGCTGTCAATCACAGCATCAACTGCCACTCCGGCAAGATGCTTTTGTTCCTCAAGAGGTATACCCAGTTTGTCGAAGGTCTTCTTCAGTTCCGGATCAATATCGTCAACATTATTAAGTTTTTTCCTCTCGCTGGGAGCAGCATAGAAAATAATTTCCTGATAATTAATAGGCGCTATTTTAAGATTCGGCCATGTTGGCATTTTCATGGTTAGCCAATGGCGATATGATTTCAGACGGAAATCCAGTAACCACTGAGGTTCCTTTTTCTTTTCCGATATTAGTCTGACCACCTCCTCGCTTAAACCCTTGGGGATCTTGTCCATTTTAATATCAGAATAGAACCCATACTTATATTCGGTGGTTGTTACGTCGCTAATTATTTTATCCTGATCTTTTTCCATTTCATTATTATCAAATCCTTACCTCATAATGAAAAAATCACTTCCTTTATTCTGTCAATTGATTTTTTTCGTTTACCCCTACCCCAAGGGAAGCGAAAAAAATCACAGCTAAGCCCCCCTTGGAGGTCCCGATAGCTATCGGGATGGGGGTAAAAAACATCTCACAAAAACCATTCCGTTAATTGTATTTAATCTAAATAAACACACAAAAATATAAAAAAAAAGGATTTGATGAAGTAATCCTATCTAAAATATAATATTGAAGATCTACCTGGAAATAACTAACCAACCATAATGACAATACGGCGCCAAAGAATATCCGTGATTACAAAATTACAGATTCCTGATGAATTTTTGTGTCTTTGCGGCTTAGCGGCAATAGAAAGAGAAACAGGATTAGAATTGAAAACTAAGAACTATCACAGAGTAACAAAGGACCACAAGTAATTGTATTTATTTGCTCTCTTTATATTCCTTAATTAGGGATTGAAAGATCTCTTTTACAGAGGATATTCTGGTAGCCCTGAAGGCGTTAGCTCCGCAGAAAGCATAACCGTTTTCAAAATTGCCCTTAAGAGCATTTATCAGAGCAATTATAATGCAATACGGACTTTTAGTTATATCGCAAGTTTTAATGCATTTGAAAGGACATTTTTTAGGCTGTTTTTTGCCTTCTCGTACTTTTGTAATAAAATTACTCAGTATTGCCCGTCCTGGCATTCCAACCGGGCTCTTAATAATCTCAATATCTGAACTTTGAGCATCGATATAAGCCTGTTTGAAAGCAGGGGAAGCGTCACATTCTTCAGTTGTTACAAAACGGGTAGCCATCTGGACCCCTGAAGCACCCAGGTTAAGAATATTATGTATGTCCTCACCGGTATAAATACCTCCCGCAGCGATAAGTGGAATTTTTGTGTTGTATTTATCCTCAAATATTTTAAGTTCACTAACAATTTCAGGCACAAGCTTTTCAAGAGAATAATCATTATCAAAGATCTGTTCCTCTTTAAAGCCAAGATGACCACCTGCCTTCGGTCCTTCAACAATAACTGCGTCGGGAAGATAATTGTAATTAGCCTTCCACTTTTCACATATAATTTTTGTTGCCCTTGCTGATGATATAATAGGAATTAGTTTGGTAGTACTGTCCTTTTTTAAAAAAGATGGCAAGTCCAGGGGAAGCCCTGCTCCTGCTGTAATTAGATCAACCTTCTCTGAGATGGCTGTTTTAATCATATCAGTGAAATTTGTCATGGCTACCATAACATTAACACCGATTACTCCTAAAGTCTTTTCTCGTGCTTTACGAATCTCTTCCTTAAGTCCGTATATACTGGCTTCGAGAAAATCAGATGAAAATTCCTTATATAAAAGGCCGAGTCCTGCACTCGAGATAACCCCTGCTCCACCTTCATTTGCAACTGCGGCAGCGAGCCCGGAAAGAGAAATTCCCACTCCCATTCCTCCCTGTATAATTGGTACTGCAATTGCAAGATTCCCAATTCTGAGTCCCTTCATTCTGAGTTTTAAATTTTGTCAAAGGTATACTAATTAAGATATCTGGAGCTGGAAAAGACATATTTAACATTTGTTAATGTTCGAAGGTATAAAGTCGCAACGGCGTAACGGCGCAATGGCAAAGGTTCTTCGTTATTTGGTAAGAAGCGGGCGACATTTTAATATTATCCCCATTGATATGGCTAATTGTCGCTGATAAAATCAATATGATCAGCGTTTATCTGCGTAATCTGCGGGAAGCTTAATTCCTATTTCAAAAAAACTTAACTTTAGAGTGCTAATTTTAAAGATAAATTATGAAAAGATCAATATTTGTTTCAATAATTCTTATTATATCGGTCACTGGAGCTACTGGACAGACTGAGAAGGAGATTAAAGCTGAAATAAAGCATGTCACCGTCTTCCCCGACAGAGCACAGATTGATCATGAAACATCTGTATCACTCCTGCCCGGGAAAAGCGTTCTTAAGCTTTCAGGTCTCTCTCCTTATATTGATGTTCAGAGCATTCAGATTAAGGGCTATGGAGAATTTACAATCCTTTCCGTAAATCACCAGAATAATTATCTTCAGAACCTTGAAGACTCCCCGGAGGTAAAAAATATTAGGAGTCAGATTGAAACATTGCAGCTTAAAGTGTCTGATGAAAACGCGGCAATTGAGGTTCTGAAGCAAAAAGAAGCTTTTCTGATGGCTAATGATGCTGTGCTTGTCAAGTCTACAACATTTTCCCTGGAACAATTTAAAAGTTTCATGGATTTGTATACCAATAATCTGGACCAGATCAGTGTGGCCACCTTAAAAAAGCAGAGACTTGTAAAAGATTATAATAAACAGATTCTTCTACTTCAGCAACAGTTAGCTGATAAACTCAACACACAACAACTCCCCTCAGGTGAAATTCTGGTATCTGTGAGCTCTGAAAAACAAGTATCTGGGAAACTCCTTTTGAGTTATGTAGTAACAAATTCCGGATGGTATCCTTCTTATGACATCAGGGTTGATGATATAAAAAATCCAGTATCGATATTCTATAAGGCAAATGTTTACCAGAATTCCGGTGTAGACTGGAAAGATGTTAAACTGAGTTTCTCGAATGCCACTCCATGGGTGGCAGGTGATATTCCGGTTCTTAATCCCTGGTTTGTTGATTTTTATTATCCTTCAGCAAGAATGTTGCAGGGGAGGGCTGCCGGTATAAATATAAACAGGAGTGAACCTGCCACACTTAATGAGGTTGTAGTTGTCGCTAATGACAAAAAGGAGGAAAAAGCTATGGAGGCAGCTCCGGTATCTGTTCAGAAACAGGTAGGAGAAACAACAATAACTTTCGATGTAGTTGTTCCCTATACAATCCCGTCAGATGGAAAAGTTCAGACCGTGGAAATCCAACGGATTAAAGCTCCTGCAGATTATAAGTATGTTACTCTGCCTAAATTGTCGCAGCTGGCTTATCTTACTGCAAATATCACTGACTGGGCAAAATTAAGTCTTCAGACCGGCGAGGCTACTCTTTATTTTGAAAATTCCTTTGTGGGAAAATCGACTCTAAATGTAAACCAGTTAAAGGATACCCTTTCAATCTCACTTGGAACTGATAATAGTATACTGGTAAAAAGGGAGAAGAGAAAGGATTTTACCAGCAGAAAGGTAATTGGGGCAAACAGAACTGATACATATTCATTCCTGCTTACAATTAGAAATAATAAGTCAAACCCAATCGAAATCACTCTAAACGATCAGATTCCGGTTTCATCGAACAGCAGCATCAATGTTGACCCTGTTGAATTGTCAGGTGGCAAGCTTGATCAGCAGACCGGTGAAATTAAATGGAATCTTGATATAAAACCACAGGAGACCAAGCAGATAGTTCTGACTTATTCTGTCAAATATCCCAGGGACAAAACCGTTATTCTTGAATGAAACATAAATTAATTACTTATGAATTTTTTAGGAAATCTGATATGGCTGATCTTCGGTGGTCTTATCATAGCTATTGAGTATTTTGTCGGAAGTATTATTCTTATGATAACAATTGTCGGCATTCCTTTTGGAATCCAGACACTCAAAATGGCGTCATTAGCATTATGGCCTTTCGGACGTGACACAGTTTTACACTCAAGAGCCTCCGGTTGTCTGTATATTTTAATGAATATCATCTGGCTGTTGTGCGGAGGTTTATGGATAGCAATCACTCACGCAATATTCGGAGTTATCCTTTGCATAACAATTATCGGTATTCCCTTTGGTTTGCAGCATTTTAAGCTTACTGCAATTGCACTCTCACCGTTCGGGAGGGATATTATAAGCAAATAATCAGAATTAAGGCACCGATAAGCAAAAACACAGTTCCAAAATCGCTTGAAAATCAATTTATTTACCCCAACCCCAGGGGGAGTAAATTATGAAGAAATAAGCACTATAATGGAAAAATCTGAAAACCAAAAAAAATCAATTAATGAATTCGGGAAGTTTGGTCTCATTAAACATCTGACCGGAAATATAGTTACAGGAAACAAAACAACTATTAAAGGTATAGGAGATGATTCTGCCATTATTGATTCGGGTAAGAATCTGACACTGGTAACAACAGACCTGCTTCTGGAAGGAATCCACTTTAACCTTATTTATACACCCATGAAACATCTGGGATATAAGGCTGTCATACGGGCTATATCTGATATTTATGCCATGAATGGAACTCCGGGACAGGTGATTATAGCTCTTGGCATCAGCTCAAAATTCAATGTTGAGCAACTTGAAGAACTTTATGAAGGAATATCACTGGCATGTAAAAATTACAATGTTGATCTAGCTGGTGGAGATATCACGAGTTCACTGACTGGAATGACCATAGGTGTGACTGCAGTGGGAACGGTTGAGAAAAATGATCTGGTAAGAAGAGATGGTGCCAGGCCAAATGATCTTGTTTGTGTTACGGGTGATTTTGGCGCCTCATTCATGGGTCTTCAGCTTCTGGAAAGAGAAAGGAAGTTATTTATCAAAGACAAAGTTACTCAGCCCGATCTCTCAGGTTATGAATATGTTATCGAAAGGCAGCTGAAACCTGAAATTCCGGTTTCAACATTAAAAGAACTTAAAAAAGAAGAAATCCAACCCACTTCGATGATAGATGTCACTGACGGACTGGCATCCGACCTTCTTCATGTATGCAAATTATCAGGCACCGGGTGCAGGATATTCTACAGTAAAGTGCCTATAGATTACGAAACCTCAAAACTGGCTGAAGAATTTAATATTGATCCGATGGTACCGGCTCTGAACGGAGGTGAAGATTACGAAATGCTCTTTACTGTTCCTCTTGAAATGGTTGAAAAGATCAAGATTATACAGTCTGTGAAAGTGATTGACCACATGACAACTTCAGGGTCAGGTTATTACTTAGCAGGTGATGATGGTTCGGAAGTCGAGATCTCTGCACAAGGATGGAAAGAGTAAAAAAACAATTTTACCTCGCCTTGATAATTCCTCTTTCCGATTTTCTGATAAAGTCGAGTATGTAGTCTCTGTCAGATGATGGTTTAAACTCTTTTTCCACAAATTCCAGAGCCTGCGAAAAGTTCATTCCCATCTGGTAAATGGCTCTGTATATTTCATGGATTTCGTCAATCCTCTCCTTTTCAAACCCCCGTCTGGTGAGACCAACTAAATTCAATCCGAGAAAAGAAAGGGGGTCCCGATCGGCTTTGATATATGGAGGGACATCTATCCGTACCTTTGCACCACCGCCAATCATTACATGACCACCAATATGCGCGAACTGGTGAACCATTGTACCTGCGCTGAGAATTGCCCAATCGTCAATATCAACTTCGCCGGCCAAAGCCGTGGAGTTACCTATGATAACATTGTTTCCAATAGCACAGTCGTGACCCACATGCGAATAGGCCATTAAAAGACAGTTTTTCCCGATAATTGTCCGTCCGACAGCGGCGGTGCCCCGGTTAACAGTGGCGCATTCTCTCACAGTGGTGTTATCTCCAAGTTCAACCGTTGATTTTTCTCCTCTGAACTTAAGATCCTGAGGTATACCTGATACAACTGCAGAAGGGAATATTTTGCAGTTCTTTCCTATTCTGGCACCATCGAGAATGGTCGAATTTGGTCCAATCCATGTTCCATCACCTATATATACGTTGCCTGCAATAAAGGCAAATGGTTCAATTATAACATCTTTGCCAATCTTTGCCTCAGGATGAATAAATGCTAAATTTGAGATCATTAAATTTATTATTTATTTTTTACGACTTGTGCCGTCATTTCACCTTCTAAAACAAGTTTGTTCCCAACAAACGCCTGACCAAACATTGTAGCTATTCCTCTCCGCATAACATCAGCAAATTCCATTTTAAGTATCACAGTATCTCCCGGAACCACTTTCTGCTTAAACTTTAGTTTATCGATTTTAAGAAAATAAGTTGAATACTTCTCCGGTTCTTCAACTGAACTCAGGACAAGCAGTCCCCCGGTCTGAGCAAGCGCCTCAATCAGCAACACTCCCGGCATAACAGGCTCATTCGGGAAATGTCCCTGGAAGAAAGATTCGTTAAACGTAACATTCTTTATTCCCACAATCGATGACTCATCAAGGGCAATTATTTTATCAACAAGTAAAAATGGGAATCTGTGTGGCAGCCGTTTTTTAATCTCTTCTATTGTAAAAACAGGCGGCAGTGATGCATCATATACAGGAATATCATGTTTTGAAATCGTCTTTTTCATTTCCTGCCGGATGATCTTTGCAAGGCGGGTATTTGCATAATGACCCGGACGGGTTGCAACTATTTTGCCTTTGATAGGATGACCGACAAGGGCAAGGTCGCCCATTATATCGAGCAATTTATGACGTGCTGGTTCATTGGGATATCTTAATTCCGTGTTATTCAGGATACCTGCTTTGTGGGTGCTTATGCCGGGCCGGTTAAATAGTTTTGCGATCCGGTCTATTTCAGCCTGTTCTACTTCTTTTTCAAGAATGACAATGGCATTATCAAGATCGCCACCTTTAATAAGTCCCAGATTATAAAGAGGTTCCAGTTCATGAAAGAACACAAAAGTACGGCTTTTGCTTATCTTCTCTTCAAAGTCTTCAATCGAATCGAGTATGGAATACTGGTTTCCGAGAATTTTTGAGTTATAATCTATGAGAACATTGACGCTGAAATGATCATCGGGATAAACTATCAAATCCACTCCATGTTCCTCGTCAGAAAAAGTGATCTTTTGTTTGACTACGAAATAATTTCTGTCTTCTTTTTGTTCAACAATTCCGGCTTCCTTGATTGCTTCAACAAACTTCCAGGCAGAGCCTCCCATTATCGGAGCTTCGGGTCCGTTTAATTCAATCAGAGCATTATCGACTCTCAGCCCATTAAACGCAGCCATCACATGCTCAATAGTTGTAACTGAAGCATTATTTTGCACCAGGGTTGTCCCCCTTGAAGTATCTGTAACGTGTTCAGCCAATGCATCTATTAAAGGTTTTCCTGGAAGATCTACTCTGCAGAATTTGTAACCATGATTTACCGGAGCCGGCTTAAACGTGATAGTCACACGATTTCCTGTATGCAACCCTCTGCCGGTAAGACTTATCTCTTTTGCAAGCGTCCTTTGCTTTTCACTCATCAGTGTCTGTTATTAAATTAAAATCGGGTACAAAAAAAATAAAAATAATTCTAACAATCCAGAAAATTGTGTTTTAACTGAGTTTATTACCACAGACTCATTCCCGAATTCTGAACAAAACTACTTCTTTTTCAGAGACTCTATCTCTTTTTCGAGGGAATCAATTTTAACCTTCATTTCGGGCAATTTTTTAAAAATCACGGACGATCTGAGGAATTGTTTCACCTCAATTGCAGGGGAACCTATGATCGCCGTATTTTCCTCTTTCACATCACCAAGTATACCCCCTTGTGCTCCTATCTTTGTTCCGTTGGCAATTTTTAAATGTCCTGCCAGTCCCACCTGTCCGCCAAACATGCAATTCTTCCCGACTTTTGTCGATCCGGAAATTCCTGTCTGGGCAGCCATAACAGAATTTTCTCCCACTTCAACATTGTGAGCAATCTGTATAAGATTGTCGAGCTTAACTCCTTTACGTATTATTGTTGATCCCATTGTGGCCCGGTCAATTGTTACATTGGCTCCAATCTCAACATGTTCCTCAAGGATGACATTTCCCAACTGCGGGATCTTCATAAATTCATTGTCCGACTGAGGAGCGAATCCGAATCCGTCGCTTCCTATCACAGTTCCGGCATGAATGGTACATCCTTCTCCCAGAATACAATCGTGATAGATTTTTACCCCCGGGTTGATAGTACAGTTATTACCTAGCTTTGTATTGTCTCCGATATAAACCTGCGGATATATGGAACATCCGTCGCCTATTATACAATTCTCACCAACATATGTAAAAGGCCCTATGAAAACATCAGAACCAATTATTGCCGAAGATTCAATAACTGCAGAAGGATGAATTCCCTTTTTTCTGGGTCTGGCCTGATCTACAAGCCGGAGAAGAGAAGCAAAAGCCTCATATGCGTTTTCCACTCTGATCAGTGTGGCACTTATCTTTGCGGAGGCCGCAAAACTTCTATTGACGAGAACGATAGAAGATTTAGTATCATATATGTAATGTTCATATTTAGGATTGGCAAGGAATGACAGAGCTCCCAGCTGACCCTCTTCTATTTTGGCAATTGTATTTACCTTAATATCAGGGTTGCCTTCTATATCTCCTTTCAAAAAACCGGCGATTGTTGCAGCAGTAAATTCCATAACATTTCAAATTTTAATTATCGACATTCTTTAGGGTAGCAAAGAAAATATTTAGTAATTCTCTCCGAAAGGAATCTGTGGTCAAACATATCTGACACAGTTGCAATATCAGAAGTTTTTCCATTTTTCAGCAGTATTTTAACAACGGGAGCATCAGGGGTATAAGCCAGGTTTGATATGCTGTTTGTAAAAACATAGTAGTTTTCCAAACCAGGTTTTATTTTTATCCGCTCTTTCGCCATGATACCTAAGTCTTTAACCCTATTTAAGGGAAATGCTTCATTCTGCAGTTCTATTGCAAACAGGTCTCTTCGAAGCAACCGTGCCGAAAGATCGGAAAGTACCTTGTCAGAATGGTCGGCCCAGTATCTGGCAGAAACCAGAATATCTGAATCATCGAGTTTAGTAAAGTTCGAAGTAATCATTCCGGGAGTAAAAACACCCTCATCTGTCAGGTCCTGTCTGCCTATTTTATTATAAAGGAAGAACCTCAGGGCCGGTGTAGTATATAAATCCTGACCTTCAGACGCAATCTCCTTAGCCCGTTTAAGTATGTTTACAAGAAGACACTCTGAAGAGAGTACGGTTTTATGCATATAAACCTGCCAGTACATAAGCCGACGCGCGATAAGAAATTTCTCGAGAGAATAGATCCCTTTTTCATCTACTACGAGACTATCATCCACGACATTTAGCATCCTGATTATCCTGTCTGACCCCACCGACCCTTCAATTACTCCGGTGAAGAAGCTGTCCCTCCTTAGGTAATCCAGCCTGTCCATATCCATTTGGCCCGAGATCAACTCATGCAAAAACCTTCTGGAGTAATCTCCCGTGAAAATTTTAATTGCAAGATCCATCTTCCCGACAAATTGTTCATTCAGCTTTTTCATCAGAAGAAGTGAAAGATCTTCATGTGTTATTCCGCTGATTATCGAATTCTCAAGCGCATGAGAGAAAGGGCCATGACCCACATCGTGTAAAAGTATTGCAACAAGTGTGGCTTCCTCTTCATCCGGTGAAATAGACACGCCCTTGGTTCGTAGGGTGGCAATAGCCAGATTCATCAGATGTAAGGCGCCAAGTCCATGCTGGAATCTGCTGTGAGTCGCTCCGGGATATACAAAACTTGTAAGTCCCAGCTGTTTGATATTACGTAGCCTCTGAAACCATGGATGTTCAATGAGGTCAAATACAAAATCTCCGGGGATGCTTATAAAACCATAAACAGGATCATTAATTATTTTTCGCTTATTTGTAAGGTAAATCACCTGGAAATTTTTATCTACAAAAATAGGAATTAGTTTTAGAATGTTGTTACTCCTGCCTGTTCATAGTGTTTTCGACCAACCTGTGAATTTTGTTAATAAATCCTAAAAAACATTTAAAATGGAATATTTTGATCCATTTTAGAGTCTATAGTTTGTTGTTTCCTTCTCCTGAAAAGAACTCTCAATTATTTAGATTTATGAAGATTGAAATTCAGAATCTTAATCAAATATATCCTAACGGCAATCACGCTCTTAAGAACGTAAATCTCGAATTCAGCACGGGTATGTTCGGCCTTCTTGGTCCCAATGGGGCAGGAAAGTCAAGTCTTATGCGCATACTTGTGACCCTTATGAAACCTACTTCAGGTTTGGTATTGGTTAATGGTATGGATATTCAAAAAAATAGAAAAGAAGTAAGAAGTATGCTTGGTTATCTCCCCCAGGATTTCAGATTTTTTACAGCATTGAAAACCTGGGAATTCCTCGATTATGCCGGATCTCTCGCCGGGTTGAAAAACAGAAAGGAAAGAATGGCAGAGGTCGACAGGTTGCTAGATCAGGTAGGTCTGCTTGAAGCCCGCGACAGGCGGGCAAACAAATTATCAGGCGGTATGAAGCGACGTTTAGGTATTGCACAGGCTCTGATCGGCAATCCAAAGATTATAATCGTTGATGAGCCGACAACAGGACTGGATCCCGACGAACGAATAAAATTCAGAAATGTACTATCGCGTTTAAGCCAGCATGATGTAATAATTATTCTTTCAACTCATATTGTCGGGGACATTTCTTCAACCTGTCAGGGAATGGCACTTCTCAACCGGGGAGAGCTTGTTTATTGGGGATCTCCCGAGAATCTGGTCAAACATGCAGAAGATCATGTTTTCAAACTCAATCTGACTCCGGTTGAATATGAAAAGGCAAAAGAAACTTACAATATTATTTCAACCATACCAAGTGAGACCGGTTGGGAAGTTCAGGTTGTTTCTGATGATCCGCCCGTGTATGAAGCAATCAGCATCGACCCTGATATTGAACATGCATACGTTTATTATATGGAACATAAACTTAAGGCAAGCTTAATTGATTAATAAAAATTGATATATGGCATTTCTGTCGAATATCAGAACTGTAGCCAGATATGAGGCAAAGACTCTCAGACGTAGTTGGTTCTTCCGTCTTTTCTCTATTGGTTCCGTCCTTATATTCATACTATTAAATATAGGCATGTTCTCTCCTGTAGGAAACGAATTATGGGAAGTGGTTTCGATCTCTTCCTCGTTACCGCTTATAAATCTGTACCTTCTAAATATTGCACAGGCAATCGTTGTCATTTTTCTTGCTGCCGATTTTCTGAAACGCGACAAGAAACTGGATACCAATGAAGTTCTATACACCAGATCGATGTCGAACTTTGAATATATAATCGGGAAATCGTGGGGAATTCTGAGATTATTCCTGAGTCTGAACCTCCTGATCCTTGCAATATGCCTGGTAATTAATATCATTTCAAAGAGCATGTCGGTAAACATTCCTGCTTACTTTTATTATCTGCTTATCATCAGTATACCTACAATTATTTTCAGCCTGGGTTTATCTTTTACTCTTATGTCGTTATTAAAAAACCAGGCAGTTACATTTCTTATTCTTCTGGGATATGCTGCTCTTGACATATTCTATCTGTATTTCAGGGCAGGTTCGATTTTCGATTATATGGCATTCGGATTGCCGGTGTTTAAATCGGACTTAATCGGGTTTGATGATTTAGGTGTTATAATAAACCAGAGGCTTATTTATCTTTTTTCAGGCCTGTCACTCATCATGGCCACTATTTTGCTCTTTAAGCGATTACCCCAGTCGAGACCTCACAGAATCCTTACAATAATATTATTGTTCGTATTTAGCGCAGGTTCGGTAATCTGTTCCCTAAATACCTACTCGACCTTTCAAAAAGGTATGAGGAACAAAAAACTGACAATAGAAACAAACAGGAAGTTTGAGAATAAAAAATTCGTCAGTGTGACGGATGCATCCATAGACTTTATTCACAAGGGAAAATCATTCGAAGCAACAGCTGTTTTGAAAATTTTAAATGACAATAAGGATACTATAGGTGAATATTACTTTTCTCTAAATCCCTCTCTGACAGTCACCAAAATATCATCGACAGGGAAAGATCTTAATTTCAAAAGAATAAATCATATTATAGAAATATATCCCTCGAGAGCGCTTAATCCCGGTGACAGTGACAAGATAAAATTCGTATATTCCGGCTATATAAATGAGTCTTATTGCTATCCTAATTATACCGATAATATAAAGGAGAATCCGTATAAAATCTCGATAGTTAATGTGCATAAGCGCCAGGCATTCCTTACCAAAGAATATGTACTTCTTACTCCTGACACACATTGGTACCCGGTTGCCGGACTTAATTATTACCCCTCAGATCCGGCCCGTATAAAGATTGATTTTACACATTATACTCTAAGGGTAAAAAGCGAGACAAATCTGGTTCCGGCCTCCCAGGGCAGGATGACCCATGAAGGTGAATTTTATATTTTCAGACATGAATCTCCGCTTACGGGGCTGACTCTTGCCATTGGTAATTATGAGACTGACAGAATAAAAGTTGATTCGGTAGTGTATATAACGTATCATTTCCCGGGAAATGACTATTATAAAAAAGATTTGAGTGCAATCAGAGACACTCTGCCTTTGCTTATTTCGGGTCTTATGAAAGATCTGGAATCAAACTTCTCAACAAAATATCCCTTCAAAACACTCAGTTTGCTTGAGGTCCCGGTTCAGTTTCATTCGTACCCAAGGGAAAGCACCCAGACCAGGGCTGAGGTACAGCCTTCTATGGTTCTGCTTCCCGAAAGACTTTCAACACTTAACCAGGCGGGATTCCTTAAGCTGTTCAAACAGCAAAAGAAAAGGATGACCCGAAACGGGCAGGTGATAACAGATAAAGAACTGCAGGTTAGGATCTTTAATAATTTCATGAGAAGCACCTTTATAAGCGGAGAGAATTTCAGGTTTATTAACGGGGTTGCTGTAAACGAACCAGCAAGGTATCTCCTTGGACCAAGCTTTTACTTTTTTAAAAATAACTTCTACTCATCAGAATACCCTGTTATTAATGCCATTTTCGAATCTCATCTTCAGAAAATAAATGCTCCGTCTGCAACAAATTTTCAGTTAATGTCAGGCGCCCTTTCTGATAATGACAGGGCGAATATGGTCTTGAAAAATCAGAGTTTTAAAGATCTGCTCTCGAAAAATCCGGGGGGAGATACATTAAAAAACGTATTAACAATAAAAGGCGACTATTTCTTTAACTTAATCAGAGCTAAAGCCGGGCTGGATGAATTTAAGTACTGGTTTGCGAAATATATTGATGATCACAAGTTTAAAAGTGTTGATATTTTAAAATTCAATAATGATATAAAAGACAGGTTCGGATTTGAATTTTATCCTTTTCTGTCAGACTGGTTCAATGGTAAGGAACAACCAGGATTCCTGTTTACAAATCTTACAGCAACTGAAATAGTAGTCAAAGAAAGATCAAGATACCAGGTCACCTTTGTTGCTTCCAATCAGGAACCTACCGGCGGGCTGTTCAATATATCCTTCCGTACGGGAGGCGTACGTGGCTCTGGTGGCGGTGGAGGAAGGGCAGGTGGTTTTGGCGGAGGAGGTTCTGGTGCCGGCAATTTCAATCTCTCAGTTTCCGGAGGAGGAGGAGGCAATATTCGGATTTCGGTCCAGGGAAGGGGAATGGAAGCTGCTGATATATCAAAAATTGTATATATGGGACCACACGAGACAAAAAAAGTCGGCATTGTGCTTGATGCCCAACCAAGAGCGATGATGATAAATACCCTTTTTGCAAAAAATATCCCCGGGGAGATAACCCTTCCGATTGATGATATAATTAAGTCAAGAGGGGCTGATGGAGAGTTCTCCGGAGAAGAAACAATTTCTTCCGATCAATCCCTTTCCGATCAAAACATAATAATAGTTGACAATGAGGATGCCGGATTTAAGATCAGCAGGCAGAATACAGAGAACAGACTCAGAAAACTGCTGGGAATACAAAATAAAAACGGAACAAGTTATCAGCAGGTAAGTCTCATGAATATCCCTTCATACTGGCAACCGGTTGTACAATCGGCATTTTATGGTAAATATGTCCGTTCTGCAGTTTACACCAAAAGCGGTAAAGGAGATAAAACTCTTACCTGGATCACACCTATTGACAAACCCGGGTATTACGATATTTTCTGTTTTATAGGAAAAACTGCAGACAGGATGATGATAAGAGCTGGAGGATTCGGGGGTGGACAAAGAACTGGCGGTGGACAGGGACAAGGCGGAGCCGGAGGCATGGCTGCAGAGGGTGGCAAACTGCCCTCCCCACCGTACAAGGAATTCCATTATAAAGTATATCACGAAGGAGGCAGCGAGGAGATATCTCTAGATTACACAAATGCTGAGAATGGGTGGAATAAATTAGGCACATATTACCTTACAGCCGACACCTCGAAAGTTGTTCTTTCAAATTTCTCCGGCGGACGGGCCGTAATTGGAGACGCAATAAAATGGGTAAGACAGAAATAAAAGGGAAAAGGAAAAAGGAGAAGAGAAAAAGTAAAATCAGAGCTTAAATTATAACAGAATGAAAAAACAAAATGGCATAAGAATTCGGATTATAATATTAGTTGTGGTATTCATTAATATGTGGACGTTTAAAACATTCTCCCAGACAGGATTAACTCTGGAACAGGCCCTTTCGACTGCTGAATCAAATAGTCCTACAATATTAAAGACCAGGCTTAATCTCATAAGGAGCCAGGAAAACCTCAACGCTCAGAATGCTGCGTTAAAATCAAAATTTGCTTTATCAGTTAATCCTGTTACATATTCTCAGGACAGAGCTTTCAACAGCAGTTTTTCGGATTTCAACACCACGAAGGACCTTCAGAGTTCAGGTTCATTATCCGTTGTCCAGCCTTTTTTACCGACCGATGCGACTATTACGTTCAGCGACAATTTCAGCTACAACAACAATATCTACAATGCAAAATTCCCTACAGCCGGAGTAGCCTATAACAATGACCTTATGATTCAATTGAACCAGCCATTATTCACTTACAACCATACCAAGCTCAATCTAAAAACACTCCAATTGCAACTTGAAACTGCCCAGCTTAATTATGCAATTCAGCTTCTTACTATGGAACAAAGCGTATCACAGGCATTCTATGCAGTTTATCAGGCTCAGCAAAGCATGGATATTTCAAATCAGGCTTATCAGGATATGATGAAAAGTTATGAAATAACAAAAAATAAAGCTGACGCAGGAATTTCAGCACAGTCAGAAAAGTTCCAGGCTGAGCTGAACCTGGCAACGACAAAGTCGGACTTTGAAAATAAACAGGTTGCCTTTGAAAACTCCAAGGATGCATTTAAGAACCTTGTTGGCATGAATTTATATGACGATATTATTGTGATCCCTAATATAGCTGTCGATACTACTGTTAAAATCGACATTGCGTTTGCAATTGACCAGGGTCTCGCATCAAGGATGGAAATCAGGGAAAGTCAGATAAACATAGAAACATCCCAGCTCTCTCTTATTCAGACAAAAGCGCTTAATAAATTCAACGGAAATCTTGCTCTCTCCTTCGGATATAACGGAAACAACAAAAGTTTAAAAAATATTTACACCGATCCTTTAAATAATGAAAATGTAGCACTATCATTTCAGATTCCTGTCTGGGACTGGGGAGAAGAAAAAGCAAGAATAAAAGCAAGTGAGGCAACTATTGCATCAAATAAAATTGATCTCGGGGTAGAACAGAACAGCATCATCTTAGCCATAAGGCAGAGTTACAGAAATCTCAAGAATCTTATAAATCAGATAGAAATAGCCCGTCAATCGGTAAACAATGCACAACTGACTTACGACCTTAACCTTGAAAAGTATAAAAACGGAGATCTGACTGGCATGGATCTGAGTATTTATGAGAACCAGCTCTCCCAAAACAAGCTTAATTATACAAATTCATTAATTTCTTATAAGCTCGAACTACTGAATTTAAAAATTCTGACACTTTACGACTTTGAAAAGAAACAAGCGGTTATACCTGTAAAGACATTAAAATATTAAAACATATCACCTATGAAAAAATGTTTATTCATTATATCTGCAGTTGCTTTTATGGCAGCTGGCTGTAAGAACAATAACCAGAATCTGAATGCAGATGTGGAAATTCCGGTTTCCGTACAGGATGCCACTCTCAGGTCAATTGAAGAATATGTAAGTACATCCGGAACAGCTTTCCCGATAGGTGAGATTCTGATAAAATCAGAAATAACAGCCAATTATTTTCTTGAAAAGAATCCCCGCACCGGAAAGCCATGGCAGCTAAACGATAAGGTCAAAACAGGAGATCTGATAGCCAGGCTGGAAGATCAGCAATATATCAATGATATAAAACTTGAAACCACGCAGCTTAATCTCGAGCTCACAGAGAGTGAGCTTAAAAAACAGGAATCATTATTTGAAAAAGGAGGAGTCACTCAGTTTGATCTTAAAACAGCTGAAATCAATAGGGCAAATGCCAAATCGGCCCTTGTAAGCGCAAATCTTTCGATGTCCAAGACTAAAATCACTGCACCGATAGACGGAGTTATAGTTGAGTTGCCGTATTATACCCGGGGAACAAGGGTTAATACAGGTTCAGATATTGTAGAAATAATGAATTTCCAGGAGATGTACATGAACGTACAACTGCCTGAGAAATATGTCTCTGTGATAAAACCGGATGAAGCAGTAAAACTGACAAATTATACTATTCCAAAGGATACGTTAATCGGAAATATATCCCAGCTTTCTCCCGCAATTAATGCAGATACAAGAACTTTCCCAGGCACAATATTGATACATAATCCCAAATATCTGATATTGCCAGGGATGTTTGTCAAGGCGGATATAGTAGTAACACATAAAGACTCGGTTATTGTAATATCCAAAAGCATAATACTGTCACGTCAGAGAGGAAAAACAATCTTCGTAATAGATCGGAGCGGATTGGCTTCTGAACGGATAATTAAGACCGGGATTGAAAACCTTACTGACGTTGAAGTAACCGGGGGTTTGTCAAAAAATGAGCGCTTTGTAACTGTTGGTTTTGAAACACTGAGCACCCGGTCGAAGGTTAAAATAGTTAAATAAAAATCATGAACAGGATTGCCCAATTTGCTGTAAAATACCCGGTTACAGTTTTAATGCTTGTACTCGGCATAGTTCTTCTCGGGGTAATATCTCTGGGAAAACTGGGAACCGATCTCTTTCCGAACCTGAACAATCCCAAGATTTATATTCAGCTTACGGCCGGGGAAAAACCGCCGGAAGAGATCGAAAAGACTTATGTTGAACAGATAGAATCTCTCTGCATGAGACAGAGTGATGTTATAAAGGTTTCATCTGTTTCCCAGGTCGGCACAGCAGAAATAACTGTTGAATATAGCTGGAACAAAGATATGGATGAAGCCTTTCTTGATTTACAGAAAGCGCTAAACTCCTTCAGTCAGAATTCTGATCTCACAGAATTTGATATTTCCCAATATGATCCGAACGCTTCACCCGTAATGATTGTGGGATTGAAGAATAAGGCAATAACAAATATGGATGAACTGAGAAAAGTCGCAGAAAACTATATCAGGAACGAACTTATCAGAATCGAAGGCATTGCCGATGTGAAACTTACGGGACAGGAAGAGAGCCAGGTTGTAATTGAAACCAACAAATATATTCTCGAATCCTTTGGATTGACTTCAGATGTTATAGCTGCACAGATAGCAAACTATAACAAGAATGTGTCTGGAGGTTCGATTGTTGACCTTGGATTAAAATATGTTGTTAAAGGGGTCAGTGTTATGAGCAATTTAACCGACCTGGAGAATATAGTTGTTGGATTCAAGCAGGCAACATCACAGACAGTAACAACAACGGGAACTACTACCACCAATCCTTCAACTGACAAAGTTCCTGTTTATCTGAGGGATGTTGCAACAATAAAATATGAAAACAAAGATCCGCAGAATATAATTATGCTTAACGGCGAACGCTGTATTGGTTTGTCAATTTATAAAGAGCCCAAATATAACACAGTTGAAGCCGTCAGGAACCTTAACACTGCTTTGGGCACTCTGGCAAAAGCTCTTCCCGGATATGAATTCGTAGTTGTAAAAGATCAGGGAAAATATATCGACAATGCGATAAAAGAGGTAAAAAATTCAGGTCTGATCGGAATTTTTCTGGCAATGATAGTTTTGTATGTTTTCCTGCGCAGAATCGGTACCACGATGATTGTAAGCGTAGCTATTCCTATCTCAATAATAGCAACATTTAACCTGATGTATTTCAATCACCTCACATTAAATATTATGACTCTGGGAGGACTTGCGCTCGGAGCAGGCAGGCTGGTAGATGATGCAATTGTGGTACTTGAAAATATTACCAGGAACAGAGATGAGGGGATGTCTCTTCGGGAGGCGGCAATTGTAGGTACCGGACAGGTCGGAGGAGCTATCACTGCTTCCACGATAACTACAATAGTTGTCTTCCTGCCGATTGTTTATCTGAGAGGAGCGTCGGGTGAAATGTTCAAGGACCAGGCCTGGACGGTGGCTTTTGCCCTGATATCATCACTATTTGTTGCAATGCTTGTCATCCCGATGCTGGTAAGTACTCTTTTCCATGAAAAGAAGGACCGGAACATAGAGCTCAGCAGTCCAATGCAATTCAGATGGTATCCGAAGTTTCTCTCAAAAGTCATCGACAAGAGATTGATAGTAATTATTATTTCCTTCCTGTTTATGGGATTAACAGTGCTTTTAATTCCAAAACTTGGAAGTGAGTACATGCCGAAATCCGCTTCATCTGAGTTCACTGTCGGATTAAAGCTTCCTGAAGGGACAAATCTTGCCCGTACCCAAAGTACCATTGCAGAAATAGAAGGAACTGTCAATGAGCTTCTTGGTAACAAAATAAGTATGATTTACAGCCAGGCCGGGGGTGATATAAATACAACAACGGCGCAATCGGCAACTTCAACAAATGAGAATGTTGCAAATATTAAAATATTCCTGAAAAATGAATATGCCTCTTCATCGGAAGATATTATAAGAACAGTTGAAAAATACCTCAAGACCATTCCTGATCTGGAGGTAAGCTTTTCACAGGAAGAATCTGAATTACAGACTACTCTTGGAACCAACGAAGCACCATTTGTTGTTGAAGTAAAGGGGCAGGATTATACCGAAATCGAAAAGATAATCAATGAATCAAAAAGGGTTCTTCAGAGTAATAGCGGATTATATAATATTACAACTTCACTTGATGAGGGTACTCCGGAAATAGAAGTTGCGGTTGACAGGTTTAAGACAAGTTATTATAACGTCTCTGTAACAAGCGTTATCAGCCAGATACAAAGTTATCTCTCCGGAGCTTCAGCGGGTACAATGGAGAAGGAAGGTGAAGAGAAAGATATTGTCATTAAGCTGGGAGACATTTCATTGCATCAGCTTGAAGATCTGTTGATTACTGCGGGCACAGTGAAGGTACCTTTGAGTTCTTTGGCTACAGTCAAAAAAGTGATATCTCCCAGGGAAATTACCCGGCAGGATCAGAGCAGAACAAGCTATGTCTATGCCATGGTAAATAAATCGAAGCCCTTTGATAAAGTCGTTAGGGACGCAAACCAATTGCTTAAATCCGTACCGCTGCCGGCGAACTACAGGATCCAGATAACAGGTGAAGAACTGATGAGAAAAGAATCGATGTCTAATCTCACTTTTGCTTTGATCCTGTCAATTATTCTCGTTTTTATGGTGCTGGCAGCCGAATTTGAATCAATAATTCAGCCTTTTGTTATTTTATTGACTATACCTCTTGCAGCAGTCGGTACTATCCTGACATTCTTTATACTTGGAAAAAGCCTCAATATGATGGCATATATAGGCATCATAATGCTTGGAGGTATTGCAGTAAGCAATGCCATTATTCTTATTGATCGTATAAATCAGCTTCGCAGGACCGGATTAAATAAAAAAGACTCCATAATAACGGCAGGATCGCAGAGAATAAGACCGATTTTAATGACCAGCCTTACAACGATCTTTGCTCTTCTGCCGCTGACAATCGGCATCGGAGAAAGTGCATCGCTCAGATCTCCTATGGCGCTTGCAGTTATTGGAGGACTGGTGACATCAACTATCCTCACCCTGATAGTGATACCATGTGTATATTGGGTTTTTGATTCTTTGAGCGATCTGATCACAAGAAAAAAACCGGTGAATGAATAATTTATTCATGATGACTAAGACGAGCAGATAATATGAATTTCATCATAAAGAGGAAGGTTCTGATTTGTATGCTCTTTATCGGGCTTACAATGCTTGGTTATGTTTCTTACAAAAGACTCCCTGTAGAACTTTTTCCAAATTCACAGCTTCCGACACTCATCGTTCAGGTGACAACAACTCTTGAACTGGATCCAAACTATATTGAAAGCAAAGCCATAATTCCGCTTGAAGGAGCTATTGGCACTCTTGAAGGCATAGAAAAGATTGAATCAAATATTACATCGCGCTCCGGGACGATAATCCTTTATTACAATCAGAGTGCAAACATGAAATATGCCAACCTGAAGCTCGAGGAAAAGATTAATTCAGTTAAAACAACCCTTCCTGCCGAATTCAAAATTACTGTGGTAAAAATTGATCTCACGCAGATAACCAGCCAGTTCATGGAATTACAGGTCAGAGGCGAAGGAGGAATAGACAGGGTCCGTAATATAACAGATAAGGAAATATCGCCTGAACTTCAGAATATTACCGGGATAGCCGGAGTTCAGATTTACGGAGGTCAGCAAAAATCAATTGAAGTCAGACTGAATGAAAAAGCATGCAGAGCTTACGGTATTACAATGTCACAGGTCACAAACCTTCTGAATAACAATGGAAAGGATAAGACTTTTGTTGGATCGGTAAAAGAAGGAACTGACAAGTTTTTTGTAAATGTGACTTCCGAATACACCGATGTTAAAGACATTGGGAATATCATAGTAAAACCGAACGGTTCTGTTACCCTGAAAGATATTGCCTATATTATTTTTGGTGTAAAGGAACAGACTTCTTATAGCAGGGTCAACGGGCTCGATGCAGTTACAATTACACTTGTAAACGATAACCAGGTTAACCTTATCGATCTTTCACACAAGACTCTTGATGTGGTTAAGACATTGAATGATAATCTGAAATCCGAGGGAGTTGAAATAGTTGTTCAGAACAATAATGCTGAAATTATGGAGAACAACTTAAACCAGATAATTCATCTGGCAGTCATCGGAGGATTGCTTGCGGTACTGATATTATGGTTCTTTTTACGCAATATCCGGCTGGTTTTCATAATTGCACTTTCAATACCCATCTCCGTTTATGCAGCTTTTAACTTTTTTTATGCATATAATATCACAATAAACAGTCTGACACTTGTCGGCATGGCTCTTGCCATAGGCATGCTAGTGGATAATTCGGTTGTTGTCCTTGAGAATATTTACCGGCTTGTAAGCCAGGGAGTTGATATTGATAAAGCTGTAAGACAGGGAACTACTGAGGTTTGGCGCTCGATAGTTGCGGCAACCCTTACGACAATAACCGTATTCCTTCCATTCCTGTTTTCCGATAATTTTATGATTAAAATTATAGGCAAGAATATAGGTGTTTCAATTGTCTCAACCCTGCTCATTTCATTATCTGTTGCACTGCTTCTAATCCCGATGGCAGCACACTTTATACTTAAGTTGTCGAAAACTTCCGACATGGGAATCTTTAAAAAGCTCTCAATTCACAACAGGCTTATTCAGGGCTATTATCTCACCCTGAAAGCAAGTATGAGGAATCCGGCAGGAACAATAATCGGGACACTTGTTGTATTCTTTGCCGCACTTCTCATTAGTCTTAGCCTGAGTGTTACTTCTACGAAAGATGTCGAAACTTCAAGTTTCAGACTCTCTGTTACCATGCCTTCCGGTTCTACACTTGACAAGACTGACGCATTTGTTGCTGAAATCGAACATGCTCTGAGCGGAATACCTGAAAAAGGGGATATAATAAGCAGGGTGGAGGAAACCGATGCCACTATGACAATTAACCTTTCTGAAAATTGGGACAAAACAAGCAAAAGATCTCTTCCGGAAATTAAGAATGATATACTTGAAAAAGTAAGAAACCTGAAGACAGGAGAAATCACAATGAATGAAATCTCTTCAGGCGGTGGTTATACAGGTGCTGCCGGAGGAGCAGGTGCGGTAAATCCTGGTGCAAACTTCATGAACCTTCTTGGTATCGGGACGACAACCGAAAGCGTACTAATCAAGGGGCAGAATTTCAGCCAGATGAAAAACATTTCTGATGACATCAAAGCTGCAATACAGAATTTGTCGACAATCAGCAGTGTTAATGTTAATGTTCAGGACAACACTCCCGAGGTGCATTTAAAGTTTGATATGGATTATATCGGACGCAATAATTTCACACTGGATAATGTTTCCTCGGCACTTTCAACTTTTGGCAAAGAATATTCCTCAGGTGCATCTTTCTTACAAGGGACCGAAACATACGATATTACGCTTAAATATGCCGATGAATCGGGCCAGGTAAAGATAAACACTGACAAGACAATTGATGATCTTAAAAATCTCGAGATTACAGGCACTAATTCCAATTTGATGGAGATGCAGGAGTTGTCGAATATTGTGTTTTCTTCCGGATTGGGCAACATTCACAGGGAGAACCGTGAGAAAAAGATAACGGTTACATACAGTTTCAATTCAGATATAACCGGCTCAAAAGATCTGCTGGAAGGGGCAAGAGCCGAAATTGAATCAATAGTTTCGGGCATCAATATACCATCGGGCATAGCTGTCGAAGTGGTTCATGAAGAGGATCCACTGAAAGATTTTTACTGGCTCATCGGAATGGCTTTCATCCTTATTTATATGATCCTTGCATCGGTTTTTGAATCACTTTCAACACCTGTGGTTCTGATGTTCAGCATTCCTCTTGCCGCTCTGGGATCTCTTATTGCTCTTATACTTACGAACAATTCTCTCCTTAATGCCAATACCCTGATCGGATTTCTCATTCTTCTCGGTGTAGTAGTAAACAATGGAATTCTCCTTATTGATTATACAAATATTCTGAGGAAAAGGGGGTATCGTCGCTCCCGTGCATTGATGACCGCAGGCATTGCAAGGGTAAGGCCAATCCTGATCACCGCATCTGCAACAGTTATTGCCCTCTTCCCCCTGGCTATGGGAAAGTCAGAATTCGTTGCATCCATTGGCGCTGCATTCGCTATTACAGTAATCGGCGGGCTGACTCTGAGCACAATGCTTACACTCATATTTATTCCAACGTTTTATTCCGGCCTCGAGAATTCCCTGCACTGGATCTATTCGCAAAACTGGAAAACAAAAATTATTCAATTAACAATATTTGCCCTGCTTATACTACTGATATATAGCTTTATTGATCAATTCCTCTGGAAGTTGATAACAACTATTCTTGCATTAATAATTGTGCCTGCAGGTACATGGTTTTTTATTAATACTCTCAGAAAGGCAAGAGAGACCGTTATCTCCCCGGATGAACCTGTTAATATATATATTCAGAGCCTGGTCAAAATATATGACAGGGAAAACCGCTTTCAGAGAGAATGGAAAAGTGGCGCAAAGATCAGGAAAAGAATGGGTCTTATTAAAGAATTTACTTCCTGGAATGATATGAACCACCTGAGCTGGCAGATTCCACTTATTGGGTTTTTTATCTACTTTACATACTTCTATCTCAAAAGCGATTTCTGGATTTTTATCTTCAGTATTTGCGTCTGGTTTTCTCTTCTTGGCATTTGGATCCCGTTCAATAAACTGCTGACCAGTTTTATGTTGACAGGCAGGAAGAAAACCTATTCAGCGATTATAAAAACCCTTGATACTATAATATACTGGATCATACCACTTGCTAATATTTATCTTTTCCAGATAAAATGGCAAAACATAGTAATTGTACTTATCCTGGGGATCATTTGGTTTTCAGGCCTTATAATTTATAAGGCAGGAATAAAAATGAGCCGGGAAAACATAGATATATACCGCCTTGAAGGCAGATTTAAAAATATCCGTAAGAACTTCTACAAAATTGTTGCCTTAATTCCACTTATAGGTAAAAAGAAAAAACCATTCAAGGCTTTAAACTGCATTTCACTGAATATTGGCAACGGAATGTTTGGGCTTCTTGGTCCGAATGGAGCAGGCAAAACAACTCTTATGCGCATAATTTGCGGTATACTTGAACAGAGTTATGGTAAAGTTTGGATCAATGGGATGGACACTCAGAAGAAGAGAGAAGAGCTTCAGGGACTTATCGGATACCTTCCCCAGGAGTTTGGAAGTTATGAAAATATGACAGCGGATGAATATCTTCAATACCAGGCTATGTTAAAGAATATCACAGATGTACAGACAAGGGATGAAAGAGTGACTTATGTACTTAAAGCGGTCCACCTGGAAGATCGGCGAAATGAAAAAATAAGCTCCTATTCAGGTGGAATGAAACAGAGAATGGGAATAGCACAGATACTACTTCACCTGCCCAGAATCCTTGTTGTGGATGAACCAACAGCAGGACTTGATCCAAGAGAAAGGATCAGGTTCAGAAATCTGCTCGTAGAGCTCAGCCGCGACAGAGTGGTCATCTTCTCAACCCATATAATTGAGGATGTCTCTAGTTCCTGCAACAAAGTTGCAGTTCTTAACAGGGGGCAATTGATGTACCTTGGGAAACCCATTGATATGACAAAAGAAGCAGAAGGACATATATGGCAATTTAATCTGCCTGAACATAATTTTGAAAATTTCATTAATAGCCATCTGGTTGTCCATCACATGTCTGAAGGAGAGATGGTAAGAGTAAGATGCGTATCAGAAGATAAACCCCATAATGACGCAGTTAAAGTGACACCAAATCTTGAAGATGCATATCTGTGGCTTCTCAGAAAGAAAGGCCAGACAACTTCTTAAAATAAACAGGTAAATATCAATAAAATGAGAAGCAAGAACATCTATAACAACTGGGTCCTTATTTATAAAATGATAATATATAATTTAAGGATCATATTCGCTAATAAGTTTATCTGGTTTGCTGGCGGATCAATCCTGTTTTACATCGGTCTTTCAATAATTTATGTTTTTTCAAATGATGTCTCAAAAATGGAAGACCTTTACGGGATCTTCCTTTTCTCGGGAATCCTTCTGGTTTTCTATCCCTCTGTATTCGGAGTTCAGAATGATCAGGATGCACGGACAATAGAAATATTATTCGGGATCCCTAACTACAGGTACAAGGTCTGGCTTGTAAGAATTCTTCTGATATTCATAATAGCTTTCCTTATAATGCTTGGATTTACGCTGCTTTCTTCTTATTTTATTGTCAAATTCCGCATTGCCGCCATGACTTCACAGGTAATGCTTCCTGTTATTTTTTTAGGTGTTATGGCATTCATGCTTTCCACGGTCATCAGAAACGGAAATGGTACGGCAGTTGTTATGATTGTATTCGGGTTGATATTCCTTGTGCTTAGTGATCCGCTGAGTAAAAGCCAGTGGAATGTGTTCCTTAATCCTTTCAACATGCCACGTGATGTAAATGAGACCACATGGGCAATGATAACTTTTAAAAGCCGTGTAATACTTATCACGGGTTCAATACTTTTTTTACTTATTGCTCTTTACAACCTTCAAAAGAGGGAGAAGTTCATGTAACCCCATTTCTCCCCAAATGGGGGATGAATCCTATCAGTAAAATTCATGATGGGATTTAAGATTGCTGCGCTACGATAGCAATGACTGTGGAAGTAAGGTTGTTTCAGGTTGGGGGGTTATTCAAAAGGATTCTTCTTACTGAAATCAGGCATATAGTTCAGATTGCTACCTATATCCTGAACCCATCCGTTTCTGAAACCAAGAGCTTCCATTTTTTCAATAACAGAATCATACTCCTTTTTGTAGAGTCTCCGGTTTAGCACTCCATGATGTCTGACATGTTCTGTCGGATGGTACTGAGACATAAGTGAAAGATGCACGCCCGGGGACAACTCTTCAGCTATTGAAACAAGAACATTTTTGCTTTCTTCTGCGTGGCCAGGCAATACAAGGTGCCTGATTAGCAACCCGTTTACAGCGTTTTCATTTTCATCTGTAATAAGGGTTGAACCTTTCTGATAATACATTTCCTTAATTGCTTTTAATGCAGTTTCCGGGTAATCACCGGCATCAGAATACTCCAAAGCAATTTGATTTGTGACATATTTATAATCAGGCAGATACACATCAATCATTCCGGCAAGAGAGCGTATTGTTTCAGGTTTATCGTAGCCATTCGTATTATACACAGTGACTGGCTTGCATCCCCGCGAATTCAATCCTTTAATTATTGCCTTTATCACAGGTACGACATGAGATGGAGATACAAATCCAACTGCCTGAACTCCTTCCGAAAGTATTTTCATTATCCTGTCAAGAATTACTTCCAGATTTATTCCATCATTTCCCGGCTTTGATTTACAACGGCTTATTTCATGATTCTGGCAGTAAAGGCAACTCAGATTGCATCCGGTAAAAAAGATATTGCATATGCCATTTTTCCCACCTATTACCGGCTCCTCTCCTTTGTGAACACATACTGTAGCTATGTTAAAGCCTGAATCGGTTCCACAATATCCTAATTCACCTTCAAATCTGTTTACCCGGCATTCCCTGGGGCATAAAGTGCAGTTCTCAAGAATCAACCTGTCATTTCTTTCAAATATATCTGTCTGTTTCACAGCGTTCATTTAAATATATTAATCCGCAGCGGGTTTCTTTTAACTTGCCTGTAAAGATCGGAATGTTTACCAATTTTTCAAGCTACATCTTTGAGCCACAAGCATAATACTTCAAGATTAATTTCGATTATTTTGGAGTTTTAATATAAATATGTACCTTTGCCATCGAATTGAGGAGAATTTGAGCTAGGGGACCAGAGTCCCCTATTTTGTTCCCGGTTTTTAGAATATGATAGAAAAACAGAAAATAGAGGAATTATTTGAAGAGCACGCAAAAGGCTCTGGTTTATTTCTTGTTTCTGTAAAAGTTAGCAACTCGAACAGAATTATTATACTGGCCGACAAAAATGATGGAATAACTATTGATGAATGCGCAGCGATTCACAGGCATGTTGAAAATGGGCTTGACCATGATAAAGAGGATTTTGAATTGCAGGTTTCTTCGCCCGGTCTGGATGCCCCGTTTATAGTTATTGAACAGTATTATAAGAATGAAAACAGAAAAGTTGAGGTTGTTGACAATGACGGATCAAAATATACCGGGAGAATTAAGTATGTGACAAACGGCGGATTTGAGCTTGAAACTGAATTAAAAACCAAAGGAAAGACAATAGAACTGAAGGATATATCGTTCAATTTTGAACAAATAAAATCAACGAGAGTTATTTTGACAATTAAATAATAATAAGAGGTTTACACCAGATGGAAAATGTTAATTTAATCGACACTTTTTCGGAATTCAAGGAACTGAAAAACATAGACAGACCAACAATGATGAGCGTTCTTGAAGATGTTTTCAGAAGCATGCTCGCAAAAAAATATGGTTCAGCTGATAATTTCGACATTATTGTTAATATCGATAAGGGTGACTTTGAAATATGGAGGAACCGGGTTGTTGTAGATGACAAGGATCTGACAGATCCTGTAATGCAGATACCTCTCTCAAAGGCTAAGGAGATTGATGGAGATTATGAAGTAGGTGAAGAAGTTTCTGATGAAGTCAAATTCCTTGACTTTGGCAGGCGTGCAATTTTATCTTTAAGGCAGAACCTTACTGCAAGAATTCTCGATCTGGAGAAAAATAATATCTATATTAAATATAAGGATCGGATCGGTGAAATCGTAACAGGAGAAGTCTACCAGGTATGGAAGAGGGAAATACTTGTTCTTGATGATGACGGAAATGAACTTATACTGCCTAAAAGTGAACAGATCCCTTCTGATCATTTCAGGAAAGGAGATTCTATAAGAGCAGTGGTGATAAAGGTTGAAATGAGAAACAATACTCCTTTCATAATACTCAGCCGAACCTCACCGGTTTTCCTTGAAAGATTATTTGAACTTGAAGTTCCTGAGATATTTGACGGTCTGATAACTATTAAAAATATTGTCAGGGTGCCAGGAGAACGCGCTAAAGTAGCTGTTGAGTCATATGATGAAAGAATAGACCCTGTAGGAGCATGCGTAGGGATGAAAGGCTCAAGAATACATGGTATCGTTCGCGAGCTGAGAAATGAAAACATTGACGTAATCAATTATACATCAAACAACCAGCTTTTCATACAGAGGGCACTGAGTCCTGCCAAGATCACATCAATAAAACTTGATGAAGAAACAAAGAGGGCAGAAATTTATCTGAAACCCAATGAGGTATCTCTTGCAATCGGGAAGGGCGGACTGAATATTAAGCTTGCAAGTCAGCTTACAGGATATGAGATTGATGTTTACAGGGAACCGGGTGGAGAAGATGAGGAAGATGTAAATCTTGATGAATTTGAAGATGAAATTGAAGACTGGATCATTGAAGAACTTAAGGCTATTGGTTGTGACACAGCAAGAAGCGTCCTGAATCTTTCAATCAGCGACCTTGTCAAGAGAACCGACCTTGAAGAAGAAACAGTAAAAGAGGTAGTAAACATCCTCAGGGCCGAATTTGAATAAATGAAATATAAATAAACTATTCATTATCAGGGTTTTTGAAGTTATAATAAAGGCAAGGAATATTTATGACAGAGGATATTAAGGTTACAAGATTAAGCAAAGCTGCCCGCGAATTCAATGTGGGAATATCCACTATTGTGGAATTCCTTCATAAGAAAGGGTTTGATCTTGATCCCAACCCGAATACGAAACTTCCGCATGAAGCTTATATTTTGCTTGTAAAAGAATATAGTACAGATATCAGTGTAAAAAAGGAGTCTGAAAAACTCATTCTTAAAGATCTCCATAGAAAGAAGGAATCTGTCTCTATCAATGATTTTTCAGAAAAGAGTGAGGCAGAAGAATCTGAAAGGGATGATGACGTTCTTGTAAAAGATTCTTCAGGAGTCAAATCATCTGTAGACATTAAGACAGAGATTAAAAAACCGGAAGTAAAACTTGTTGGCAGGATAGACCTGGAAAAGACATTAATGCCAAAGGTTGAAAAAGTAGTTCCGTCAAAAGAGGAGCCTGTTCAAAAACCTGTCCATGCTCCGGTTGTTGAACCTGAAAAACCTGAAAAGAAAAAGCCGGCTGCTGAAAAGGAGAAAGTTGATACAACTGCACCGGTTGAAGAAAAAAAATCCAAACCAAACATTGATCTTCATATTGTCGGAAAAATTGATCTCGATACCATTGTAAAAGAGACCAAACCTGAAAAATCAGAGATGCCTAAAGATAAACCAAAGGTTTCATCTAAAGGGAAGATCAAAGAAAAGGATATCCCTAAAGAGCCTGAGCCGGAACCTGCAATTACGAAAGATCAGGCAATATTGGAAGAACCTGCAAAAAAACCGGTAATCGCTGAGCCCCGGATTGATGATATTATAGAAGATGCTATAGTGCCTGAACCCGAAGAGGATATAATTGCGCTCTATAAGACTGATTTTAAAAAACTGGCCGGCCCTCGGGTTGTCGGGAGAATAGATCTTCCCGTTGAAGAGAAAAAGAAAACCACTCCATTTCAACCGGTAAGAGTTAACGGAGATTCCGACTTCAGGAGGAAAAAGAGAAGGAAGCGGATACTTAAGGAAAAAGAAGGTATACCCGTTGTTAAACCTGTAACTACAGATAAAAAAGAAAAACCTGTCAGCAAAAAGGTTGTAAAAAGGAGGCCAGTCAGAGCCGAAGTGAATGAAGAAGAGGTTCAGAAGCAGATAAAGGAAACACTTGCAAGACTCACCACAAAAGGTAAATCGAAAGGTTCGCGATACCGCAGGGAAAAAAGGGAAGCAATAAGTCAGAAACATCAGGAGGTCGTTGATCAGCAAGAGCTCGAAAAGAATATTCTCAAAGTTACTGAATTCGTATCAGTCAACGAACTGGCTTCGATGATGAGTATTCCCGTTACTGATATCATTTCGACATGCATGAGCCTGGGACTTTTTGTTTCTATTAACCAGCGCCTCGATGCAGAAACTATGTCACTTCTTGCCGATGAATTCGGTTTCAAGGTGGAATTTGTAAGCGCAGAACTACAGGAAGCTGTACGTGAAGAAGATGATGAGGATGAGGATCTTAAACCACGACCCCCAATTGTTACTGTTATGGGACATGTCGATCATGGTAAAACCAAGTTGCTCGACTATATCCGCAACACAAATGTGATCGCCGGTGAAGCCGGAGGGATAACACAGCATATCGGTGCATACGGCGTTATACTTGAAGACGGACGACAGATAACATTTCTCGATACACCTGGTCATGAGGCCTTTACAGCCATGCGTGCCAGGGGTGCCCAGATAACTGACATAGCAATTATAGTGGTTGCAGCCGATGACGGTGTAATGCCTCAGACAAAAGAAGCAATAAACCATGCCTCTGCAGCAGGTGTTCCTATCATTTTTGCCATCAATAAAATTGACAAGTCTACAGCTAACCCCGATAAGATAAAAGAAGCACTTGCCGCTATGAATTATCTCGTTGAAGATTGGGGAGGCAAGTATCAGTCACAGGAGATTTCTGCAAAGAGCGGACTTAATATTGATCTGCTGCTTGATAAAATCCTTCTTGAAGCTGAGATGCTCGACCTGAAAGCCAATCCTGACAAACCTGCTCTGGGAACGGTTATTGAATCTTCTCTCGATAAGGGAAGGGGATTTACAGCAACTGTTCTGGTCAAAGCAGGAACTCTCAAAATCGGAGATATTATGCTCGCAGGCAGTTGCTTTGGACACATTAAAGCCATGTACAACGAAAGAGGTAATAAGGTTGAAGTAGTCGGGCCTGCTACACCTACTCTCATACTTGGATTAAACGGGGCGCCTCAGGCAGGTGACAAATTTAATGTTATGGAAAGCGACAGAGAAGCCAAAGATATCGCTACAAAAAGGGCACAACTACAGAGGGAACAGGGGCTCCGTACCCAGAAACATATTACTCTCGATGAGATTGGCAGAAGAATCGCGATCGGTAACTTCCAGGAGCTTAATATCATTGTTAAAGGTGATGTGGATGGTTCTGTCGAAGCTTTGAGTGACTCACTCATAAAACTCTCAACTCCTGAGATCCAGCTCAATATTATTCATAAAGCCGTGGGCCAGATCTCAGAATCAGATGTTCTTTTAGCAGCTGCTTCAAATGCAATTATTGTCGGCTTCCAGGTAAGACCATCTTTAAGTGCCAGAAAACTGGCTGAGAAAGAAGAGATCGATGTGCGCCTCTATTCAATCATCTACAATGCAATAGAAGAAATTAGATCAGCTATGGAGGGTATGCTGTCACCTGAAGTAAGGGAGGAGATTGTTGCAACACTTGAAATACGCGAGATATTCAAAGTGACAAGAGTTGGTACTGTTGCCGGTTGTTATGTTAAAGAAGGTAAGATTACAAGGAACACAAGGGTAAGGATAATTCGCGATGGCATTGTAATTTATACAGGGGAACTCGGCTCTCTTAAACGATTTAAAGATGATGTCAAAGAAGTGGTAGGAGGATATGAATGTGGTCTTAACATCCATAATTTCAACGATATAAAAACAGGCGATATAGTTGAAGGCTATCAGGAGTTCGAAGTCAAAAAGACTCTGTAGGATTGCTTCCCATCAAAAAATTTAAACACAAAGGGTCACAAAGTAAAACTCAAAGTAACACAAAGAAAAAACAAGAATAATTTACAGCAGAGTTTTATATTGTTCTGCAGTCAGAAGGCTGGCAGTTTCAGAAGGATCAGTTATCTTAATCTTCACCATCCATCCCTTTCCATAAGGATCTTTGTTAACAACGTCAGGCGACTCTTCAAGTGCCGGATTTAATTCGAGTACTTCGCCACCGACAGGCATGAACATATCAGAAACTGTTTTTACAGCTTCAATAGTACCGAATACCTCTTCGCTCTTAAGTGTTTCACCAACTGTTTCAATCTCGATGAAGACAACGTCACCCAGTTCACCCTGAGCAAAATCGGTAACTCCTACAAAGCCAAAGATGCCTTCTACGCGTAGCCATTCATGGTCTTTGGTATATAACAAATTTTCAGGAACGTTCATATCTTATATTTTTTAATAAATTCGTTCAAAAATAAAGCTTTTTTTGTTTTTTCAAGGCGACAAATATCTTTTTAGCTCTTGATTCAGCATTAACCTGCAGAATTATTAGATTTAACCAACATTCCTGGAAGATCCTTTGATGACCATCTCTGTTTTAATTGTAATAGTCCGGAAAGGAAGATTCTGTTTCTTTTCGATACGATTAATAAGCAACTTAACAGCTTCCTTCCCTATCATGTAACCATGTTGTTCAACAGATGATAGTGTCGGGCACGTTATGTCAGAGATCATCCCGTTGGTAAATCCTACTACCGACACATCCTTTGGAACATTAAAGCCACATTCCTTTATCATATTCATAGATTCGACAGCAGTAAGATCATTAACAGCAAAAATGCCATCTGGTCTGTTTGTCCTTTTCATCAGTTCGGGAACAATTATTGTGGCTTCCTCACGGGTATCACATTTGATAATATTTTGTTCATCTGTAATTTGATTGTAGTACCTCAGGGCTCTTAAGTATCCATCCTTTCTGTTTTTCCCAATCTGAAGATTCTGTGGCCCCGAAAGATGAACGATATTCTTGCACCCGGTCTTAATTAAATGTTCTACTGCATCAAATGCTCCCTGCTCATCATCCACTATTACCCTGTCAGTATCCAACTCGTTGCATATCCTGTCAAAAAAAACCAGTGGGATTCCGTTATCCTGAATTTTTCTGAAATGACCGAAGTCTTTGGTAACTTTGGTAATTGAGACAAGTATGCCGTCAACCCGGCTCGAGAGCAACGTTTGTACTGCCTTGACTTCCCTTTCATATGTTTCATTTGACTGGCAGAACATTACATGGTAACCTGAATCATAAGCGAGATCTTCAATACCGCTGATTACGGTAGAAAAAAAATAGTGTACAATTTCAGGAACAATAACACCAATTGTTTTTGTAAGTCCGCTTTTAAGACTGAGAGCAATAGGATCAGGCTTATAATTCCATTTTTCCACAAGATCCCGGACTACCTTTTTCGTTACCTGGCTAATGTCCGGATGATCATTTAATGCTTTTGATACTGTTGAAGGAGATATCCCCAGCTCTTTTGCTATATCTTTTATAGTCACCTGACCTTTGTACATTTTCTTTACTGAGATTTATGACTCTTTTCGAAATATATAGAATATATTCTGATTTTCACAAAAAATTCACAAGTATCTGCGGGATGAATGAAAATAGAAATTAAATAATTACTTCGGATAATTAAAAACTGTCAAAATTGATCCTTTTTTGAGCTTTTTCTCTGTCATAAAATGAAAAAAACTAAAAGAATATTTACAATATCCTGACAAAAAGGAAAAGTAATATGCATTTCAAACGTTTGCGGAACTATATGTTAATTAATTGAAAATTAATGCTTTCAATTGAACAATTTCAGAATTTCTTTCCTAGTTTTGTTGATCGGTAGAGAATAACGAATATTCTAATTAATTCTTTAGAGAAAACTTTTATAATCCTTAAACCAAACAATTTATGAAAAAACGAATTTTTACTATGCTGTCTATTCTTTTCCTTGGGATCCTTGTTTCCGGAGCTATAAATGCTCAGGGAATCCGGGTTTCAGGTAAAATAACTGATGCAGCAGATGGTTCTTCCCTGGTTGGAGTTACAATCCAGGAAAAGGGGACCATTAACGGGACTAACACGGATGGCAATGGTAACTTCAGCCTCACAGTTGCTCCAAATGGGACATTGGTAATATCATATATTGGTTACGCTTCCCAGGAAGTTGTTGTAAATGGCAGAACCGTAATCAATATCGTTATGGCCGTAGCCAACCTGAAACTTAATGAAGTGGTGGTGATCGGTTATGGAACTGTAAAGAAATCAGATGCAACGGGTTCGATAGTTGCAGTCAGTTCCAAAGATTTCAACCAGGGAGCTATTACCTCGCCTCAGGATTTATTAGTTGGGAAAAGTGCAGGTGTAGTAATTACGAATGCAGGTGGTGCACCCGGAGCCGGCGCAACTATACTCGTTCGCGGTGGTTCATCATTGAATGCTTCCAACAAACCGCTGATTATCATCGATGGTGTTCCAATCGATAACAATGACGTTGCCGGGAGTTCTAACTTCCTTTCATTCGTTAATCCAAACGACATTGAGACCTTTACCGTTCTGAAAGATGCTTCTGCTACCGCTATTTATGGTTCACGGGCGTCTAACGGTGTTATTCTTATCACAACCAAAAAAGGCAAGGCCGGCAGTAAAATGAGTATTACCTATAATGGAAATACGTCAATATCAAGTGCCATCAAATTTTTGGACGTATATACCGGTGATCAGCTCAGACAAATCGCTTTAGATCATATTGACCTTTATGGAGCTGATAATTTAAGTAAACTTGGAACTGCGAACACTAACTGGCAAAAGCAAATTTTCCGCAATGCTGTTTCCCAGGATCATAATTTAAGTCTTACAGGTTCTTACAAGACCCTCCCATACAGGGTATCACTTGGGTACACGGATCAGAATGGTATATTGAAAAACACCGACATGCAAAGAATGACCGGTGCTATTAGTCTCGATCCAACATTTCTGAATAATAGCTTAAAAGTCAGTATCAATGCCAAAGGGATGAGTACCAATAATAATTTTGGTGATGCAGGGGCTCTAGGTTCTGCAATCAATATGGATCCGACACAACCTGTAAAAGATGGCAACCCTGCTTCAGACGGGTATTTTCAATGGAGCAATTATGGAGCAAACCTTGGTACACCTAACCCTGTAGAACAGCTTCTTGCTACCGACAACAAATCAGTTGTTAACAGAGTTATTGGAAACATACAATTCTATTATGCACTTCCTTTTATTCAGGGACTGAATGCAAATCTGAATTTAGCAACAGATTATACAAAAAGTACGGGCCACGACAACCTTCCGTCAACAGCGCCTTCCGTACTTACAAGTCCGTTATTTGGAAAATTAAATGATTATAGTGGCAAAAACTATAACAACCTGCTCGATTTTTATCTGAGCTACTCGAAGGACCTCACAAGCATCAATAGCAAAATTGAGGCAACCGCCGGTTATTCATGGCAGCATTTTAAACGTGAGGGAAATAGCTATACCCGCGGGATAGTGGATGACACCCATCCCTACCAGAAATCAGACAGTTCATCTTTTGCCACTGAAAACTTTCTTGTTTCTTTCTTTGGAAGATTGAATTACACTTTAATGGATAAGTATTTACTCACGGTTACTGTGCGTGATGATGGTTCTTCAAGGTTCGCTAAAGGCAACCAGTGGGGTATATTCCCTGCGGTTGCACTGGCCTGGAAAATTAAAAATGAAGCATTTCTGAAAGATGTTGAAGCGCTTTCTGACTTGAAACTGAGGTTAGGTTGGGGAGAAACCGGCCAACAGGATATAGTCGGTAATGATTATCCTTCACAGGCAAGATACATGATCTCCTCACCCGGCAGTTATTATCTGATTGGGGGTGATTATCTTCCGACCTTGCGCCCGAGTGCATACGATCCGACTATTAAATGGGAACAAACAGCAACCCAGAACTTAGGATTGGATTTCGGTTTCCTGAAAGACAGGATTACAGGATCTTTTGATATATATAAAAGAGTCACAACCAATCTTCTTAACACGGTTACCATTCCGAGCGGCAGCAACTTTTCAAATACTTTGCTGACAAATGTCGGCAGTCTTGAGAACAGAGGAGCTGAAATCTCCCTGAACATTGTTCCCATATCTCAGAAAGATATGTCATTGACAATAGGTTTCAATCTGAGCTATAATATGAACAAAATTACAAAACTGCTTATCACAAACGATCCGAATTATATTGGCATCCTTTATGGTAATGCATTTACTGGCCAGATACAGGTAACTAGAGTTGGTTATCCTTCATACTCATACTTTGTTAATAAACAAGTATATGATGCAAGCGGCTACCCTATTGAAGGTCTTTATGTCGATCTGTCAGGAAAGGGAGGCACAGTGAACGGGAACACTTCTGATCAGTATATTTTCCATAATCCTATTCCGGACTATTTAATGGGCCTGTCTGCACGCTTTAACTATAAGAACTTCGACATTTCCGCCTCAGCAAGGGCCAGTATAGGAAATTATGTTTATAATGCTGTCGCTGCAGGTGCTTCATACGACCAGATGTACCAGATTGGATACTGGAAAAATTTCACAACCTTCCTGAGTGACACACGATTTGTGAAACGTCAGTTTACAAGTGACTATTTTGTTAGCAATGCCTCATTTTTAAAGTTAGATAATTTAAGCGCCGGTTATAAGTTCGACCATATCTTGAATAATAAACTGAGTGCAAGGATAAGTCTGACTGCTCAGAATCTTATGACAATCACTAAGTACAAGGGTCTTGATCCTGAAGTTCCTGGCGGAGTTGATAACAATTTCTATCCCAGGCCCCGCACTTATATGCTTGGAATTAGTTTAACCTATTAATATTCTAATAATATTTATATGAATAAGAAGATTTTTATATTAGGAATAATTCTTTCCACGACGATGGTAATATCGTGTGTGAAAGACCTTAACGTCAAACCAATTGATCCCAACTCGATTCTTGCGGGCAACTTAGGCGATAACCCGGCTTACATGAAGGAAGTTTTGGGTAAAATATATGCCAGCTTCATAATCAATGGTCAGGGAAGCAATGGAGGACCGGATATTTCTGCCCCCGATAATGATTTTTTTACTACTACAAGAGCACTCTGGAATTGCCAGGAAATAACTACCGATGAAGCGATTTGTGCATGGGGAGACGTTGGAATAGCCGATTTGAATACTCAGACATGGAGCCCGAACAATCCTTTTCTGACAGCCCTTTATCAGCGTTTAAGTCTTAGTGTTACCTATGCTAATGATTTCATAAGGTATACAAACGGAAACACCGACCCCGCTGTAATGCAATATAACGCTGAAGCCCGTTTTCTAAGGGCTCTTGCTTATACCTGGGATATGGACCTTTTTGCTAATCCGCCTTTTACAACAGATGCTGACGGAGTTGGAAAATTCTTTCCAAAACAGATTCAGCGGGCCAATTTATTCAATTATGTAGTATCTGAATTGCATAGTATTGAAACCAAGTTGGGCGCTCCAAAGTTTTCGTATCCCGAAGCTGATCAGGCTGCCTGCTGGATGCTGCTGGCCAGATTATATCTGAATGCTGAGGTTTATACAGGTACCGCAAAATATGACAGTTGCAAAATTTATTGCGACAAAGTGATCAGCAGCGGTGCTTATTCTCTGGCTACAAACTACAGACAGAATTTCAGCGCTGATAATGACGGCAATCACAATCCTGAAATGATTTTTGCATGGGAACAGGACGGAGTAAATACACAGGGTTATGTGGGAACAACTTTCATTATAGAATCCTGCAGCGATGCAACATATGTGAGAGCCGAAAGATTTGGCGGATTGACATCAAATACAGACTGGAACGGAAACAGAACAAAAAGGCAATTCATGAATGTATTAGTCGATACACTTTCCACTTATGGAAACGTTGCTATTCCTCTCGGTGATTCAATTTTTGCTCAATGCAAAGACAAACGCGTGTATCTTAAAACTAAAAAGAGTATGGTCATCCCAAGTGCTTCGTCAAGTGGAGATTACGGGATAGGCGTCTATAAGTTCACTGCAAAGAATACTGATGGCAGTCAGGCTGCTGACTATAATCCCGCATACGCCAGCACTGATTTTCCGGTATTTCGTTATGCCGATGCACTGCTGATGAGGGCCGAAGCTTTACACAGGTTGGGCGACGATGCAAATGCTGTTCTTGATATAAATACAGTAAGAACCCGTGCTTACGGAGATGCAAGCGGGAATATCACACCGGGTCAGCTTACTGATCAGTTTCTACTCGATGAACGTGGCCGCGAATTCTATTTTGAAGCTCAAAGACGCACCGACCTGGTTCGTTTCGGGAAATTCACAAATGGAAATTATAACTGGCCATGGAAGGGTGGTTCATTAAATGGTATTAATACAGACAGCCATTTGAATATCTTCCCTATTCCAGGCGCAGAGGTATCTTCAAATCCGAATATAATACAAAATCCTGGTTATTAATTTTTTAAATTTTATAACAATGAAAAAGAAACTATTTATATACTTAGCTTTCATTGGGTTGATCGGGCTTTTGTCTAGCTGCAAAAAGGAGGAGACAAGAGTAATAGCTCTTTCCAGCCCTAATGCACCAACATTAGTGACCTTACCAGATTTAACCCTTCAAAGGGCAAATGGAGCAGATACAATAATATTTATTGGTACTCCAGTTGATCCCGGGTTCGCCGCTTCCGCAACTTACTTCCTTGAAGCTTGTCCCACAGGGAATAATTTTGCAACTTCAATCCTTCTCTATTCCGGTATTCAGGATGCCCAGATAAAACTTTCCATTAGTGATCTGAATGGAATGTTACTTAAAGGTTTCCCAGCCGACTCGATTTCATCTGTCGATTTCCGGATAAGATCAGTTCTCTCTGTTGATGCCGGAACCGGAGCAATCGGAACCAGCACTCAACCACTGTCGTATTCATCTGGTGCAGTGACAGCTCAGGTGACTGTTTATGGTTTGCCAAAGCTCGATTTAATTAATTCTGGAATAGTACAAAAAATTGAATCAGCTCTTGGTGATGGCTCATATACCGGATATGTAAAGCTCGATGCGACCAAACCTTTTACATTAAAGGACCCTGACGCAAATATTGTTTATGGCGCCAATGGAGCTGCCCTTGCAGTGAACGGAACTGGCATTTCAACCGGTACCACCGGTAGCGGATGGTATATCCTCAGTGCTAATACTAAGACCCTTAGTTACTCACTGACCCAATATATGATTGGTCTGATTGGTGATGCCACTCCAAATGGATGGAATTCACCTGATCAGAAAATGGATTACAACTATAAGACCGGACTCTGGTATATAACTCTCAATCTTACTGTTGGTTCTGTAAAAGTAAGGTCCAATGATGCATGGGGTTCGATAAATCTTGGACTGGGAGATGCAACACATCCTCAGTATACTCTTACCAATCTCTGGAACAATGGAAGCAGTCAGAATATTCCGATTGCAGCGGCAGGAAATTATACCGTAATGGTATCCATAGGAAGTACCACTTATAGCATTACGATAACGAAGAACAACTAATCGTATATGAATTTAGTTTAAAATCAATTGATTAACGAAATAATAACTTATTTATGAAAAAAATTGTCTTAAATAGACTTCTGGTTGTCCTTGTCATCGATGCATTCTTTTTTGCTTCATGCACAAAGGAACAATCGGATGTCAGATTAAATCCTAAACTGGCATCCACGCAGGTATTAAATCTTAAATCTGATTCGGCAACTATTGTGAGTTTTGTTGTTGCTTCAGGCAGTGGTTTCAGTGAACGAGGTGTTGTATATGATGTAGCTACCGCTCCGACAACAGATAAATCCAAAGTTATCGATACTGAGACGGGTAATTCGGCAACCTTTACAGTGAAGTTGGGTGGCCTTTCTTTTGCTACCAACTATTTTGCGCGTGCTTATGCAATTACAGCAAACGGTACGATTTACGGTAAAGAAATCACTTTTACCACACTGCCTGTTCTGGCAACCGTTACCACAGATTCCATAACCTCAATTGCGGGTACTTCAGCTACGGGAGGCGGTGATATCACGAATGATGGAGGTTCCGCAATAACCGCACGTGGTATATGCTATAGTTTGACCGCAAATCCAACAATTACCAGCAGCAAAACCTCAGATGGAACCGGAAGCGGTGTATTTGTAAGTTCAATGACTAAATTAAACGGGCTTACTACATATCATGTTCGCGCTTATGCCACCAACACTGTAGGCACGACCTATGGCAGCGATGTACAGTTTACTACTTTGGTTTCCACACGCCTCTGGTACGTTCCGGGTGATTATGTGACTGCAAGTTACCCGGGATCGACACTAAAGGATTGGGATCCTGCCAACTCTCCTCAGGTGAAGAGTCTCGCAACTTCTCCTGATAATATCGAAGGTTATGTATATATGGCAAATACAACAAATGGATGGAAATTTGCTACCCTTCCCAACTGGAACGGACCTAATTACGGCGATGGTGGTTCAGGCAAACTGGATGCCAACGGTGGAAACTTCAGTTCTCCAATGGGCTATTATAAAATAAATGTTAATGCAGGAGCAAATCCAATGACATATACAGCAGTCGCGACTGTTTGGGGTGTTATAGGTGATGCTTCACCAAATGGTTGGAATGACGAGACAGCTTTAACTTATAATCCGGCATTAACTACCTGGAACGGCGGCATGCATCTTACAGTTGGATCTTTCAAATTCAGGGCTAATCATTCATGGGATTATAACTATGGAAGCACCGCAGCAAATGCAACATTAGATGCAGGTGGCAGCAATATTGCCAACGCTCTGGAAGCTGATTATGCATTTACTCTTGATTTAAGTCATCCCTTGGCCTATACTTATAGCGCAAACAGATGGGGTGTAATCGGAGATGCAACACCTGACGGATGGAACTCTGATCAGAATATGACCTGGGATCCTGTAAATCATGTTTTCAAAGTTACTTTGAATCTGGTTGTTGGGGCTTTCAAATTTAGGGCAAACGATGCATGGGACATTAACTATGGCGGTGCGAATATGAATGCACTTACAGCCGGAGGTGATAATATTCCGATTACAGTTGCAGGAAACTATACCATTACTTTCGATCCGTGGGCTCATGTAGCTACTCTAACTATGAACTAGCAAAAGACTTAAAAAAGTATTTGAAATAGGGTTGATAATTAGTTGAATAAGAGGCTGTCAAATCACACGACAGCCTCTTTTATAATTATATTTCAACAAAGATATTTGCAGTTAAAGGAGGAGATTTATATTTCAATCGTTTGCTGAAAAATATTAACCTATAACGTTGAATTTTAGCATTTTTCAAGCGGTTTCAGTAACTTTGGACTAAACTATTATCTTATCTGAGGAAGCAATATGAAGAGGGTGCTTTACATCATGCTTTGTTATTCGGTATTCAGCTTTACCCTGTATGGCCAGGTGATAACAACCGACCCGGCTGTGCCAACCCCCGGAAAGCTGATAAAGATCTATTACAACAGCTCTGCAGACGCCGGAAGTTTGCATAATTACGCGGGTGATCTTTATGCGCATACCGGGGTCACTATAAATGACCTGTCCTGGCAAAAAGTGATTGGCACCTGGGCAAATAATTCGACTCAGCCAAAACTGAAATACCTTGGAAATTACCTTTATGAGCTCGATATAACCCCCGATATTAAAACCTTCTATTCTCTGGGCTCATCTGATATTGTTACTAAGATCTGTCTCGTAATACGCGATGCTGCAGGAGACAAGCAGACATCACCCGACATATTCATAAGTGTTTTCCAGGCTGGCCTTAATGTTACGTTTACCCTTCCTGGTAAAGCATCGTTTGTAACTGAATTAAATAAGAAAATAATCATCCAGGCTTCTGCCACACTTGCAGATTCTATATCATTGTACATTAATAATATTTTTGTCAGGTCCGTTACAACTGCTCAACTTCTGACTGATACTATAATTCCGGGTCAGTATGGTGAATTCCGGGTTAAAGCGATTGCATGGGCCAAACCTGCTTTTGCTGCTGATTCATTTTTCTATTACGTCAGAAAACCAATAATAACTGAACCATTACCTTCAGGTTTTGCGGACGGTATAAATTACACAAGCGACACATCGGTAGCGCTTGTGTTGCATGCACCTTATAAAAACTATGTATTCGCAACAGGCGATTTTACCGGATGGCTTGCCCGTGAGAAAGGTTATATGAAAAGAACCCCCGACAGCGAAAGATTCTGGGTTCAGATTAATGGACTTAAACCGGGGAAAGAGTACCGCTTTCAGTATCTTGTTGATACTGTTCTATATATTGCCGAACCATATTGCGATAAGGTTCTTGATCCCGATAATGATCAATATATTTCGGTTTCCACATATCCCAATCTTATTTCATATCCTAAAGACACAGCGTCAGGAATTGTTTCAGTTCTTCAGACTGCACAGGTTCCTTATGCATGGCATACAACCACCTATACACCCCCGAAGCAAACGAATCTTGTAGTCTATGAATTGCTGGTCCGTGATTTTACTGCAAATCACGATTATAAAACTATTATTGATACTTTGGATTATCTTGTTAATCTGGGAATCAATGCAATAGAACTTATGCCCATAACTGAATTTGAAGGAAACCTCAGCTGGGGATATAATCCTTCATTTTATTTTGCTCCGGATAAATATTATGGTACAAAAAACGATCTAAAGGCGTTTATCGACATCTGTCACAGCAAAGGGATAGCAGTAATAATGGACATGGTTCTGAATCACTGTTATGAACAATCTCCGTTTGTCCAGCTATATCTCGATCATATTGGTACGGATCAAATCTATATGAAAATCCCAAATCCCTGGTTTAATGCAGAATCGCCGAATCCAGCGTATAAATTTGGTGCCGACTTCAATCATGAAAGCATTACGACCCAACAGCTTGTTGATCGGATAAACGCTTACTGGCTTACAGAATATAAAGTTGATGGATTCCGTTTTGACTTCACCAAAGGCTTTACAAATACTCCCGGCGAAGGAAGTGCTTATGATGCTTCCCGGATTGCAATTCTTGAACGAATGGCTACCCAGATCTGGAAGACAAAGTCAAATGCTTATGTCATTCTCGAACATTTCACGGCCAACGACGAAGAAATAATGCTTTCAGATTTTGGAATGATGCTCTGGGGGAATAACAATTATAACTATGCAGAAGCAGCAATGGGATATTCATCTGATCTCACTGCTGTCAGCGCCCAGGGTATGGGTTGGACTGTTCCCAACCTTGTAAGCTACATGGAAAGCCATGATGAAGAACGAATAATGTATAAAACAATTACTTATGGGGCTTCATCAGGAAGTTATAATACGCAGAATCTAAAGACCGCACTGAAAAGGATGGAACTTGATGCAGTCTTTCTGCTTACTGTGCCTGGTCCTAAAATGATATGGCAATTTGGTGAACTTGGTTATGATATTTCCATCGATTCAGGAGGAAGAACCGGCGTAAAACCGATAAAGTGGAATTATTTCTCAGATCCCGATCGTCATAGATTATATATAATATATAAACTTCTTAATAATCTCAGGAGTTCCCAGCCGGTATTTGGAACCGGCAGCTATTCTTCCTCACTCTCAACTCCTCTGAAAAGTATTCAGTTGTTTGATCCGACTATGAATGTCGATGTCCTGGGTAATTTCGGGCTCACTCAGGCTTCGATAAACCCGACATTCCCACAGACAGGAATGTGGTATGAGTATTTTACAGGTGACTCAATCAACGTATCCAATATAAATGATCAGATCAGTCTTCAGCCAGGCGAATACAGACTATATACAACCAGAAAACTTGCATCCCCAGGCATATTACTGGGTGTCAATGATATAAAGGCAACAGGAAAGGAACCGTTCATTACTATTTATCCTAACCCCTCCCCGGGAGAATTTACTTTTGAGATTCAGAGTATGAATCCGACATCAGTGTCCGTCTCAGTTTTCGACATAACCGGGAATATGATCTGGCAAAACAAAGCCAGTATGTCAGCTGATGAGATTCAATCGGTAAAGTGGGATGGGAAATCCGCCAACGGGAGTACAATACCCAGAGGAATTTATTTTGTGCAGTTCAGAACATCAATCAGCAGCGAAACTGTAAAGATTATTAAAGAATAGCAGTTCATTTCTTTTTGAGGACAACCGCCGTCAGTGGATCAAGATTTAATTCGATTTTGTTTTGATTGCTAAAGATGCTTTTATTGTTTTCGGACAAAACGTTTGCATATTCCCCGTTAGTTTTTACCGGCACTTTAATGATTTGAGTTTTATCTGACCTGTTAAAAACCACAACTATTTCATCGTTGCCCATTGTCCGATTATAAGCAAGTGTCAGGTTTTGATCGTCCGCTACCGAAAAAGAAAGATCACCGTATACAAGGACAGGATTTTCTTTTCGCATTTTACATAGCTTCATATAAAACATTCTGAGTGAAGTATCAGGTCTGACAATATCAACCGGGCGGCTTTCCTTTGGATCAAAAGCTGCGCGCTCATCCTCATATACAATGTCATCCCATATCATTGGTTTTCTGCAATCAGGGTCATCTGCACCCCACATACCTACCTCGTCTCCATAATAAATCTGCGGAGCGCCGATGAATGTAAACTGATGGATCAACAGCAGAATTTGTTCTTTTCTCGTCAGATCATCCGGCTTATTTATTTTATAATCCGGGTTGTCGGATGGCTTCGCTTTATATTTGTCCATCGTCTTATTATACAGCGATGTAGATAGCCTGGGAGAATCATGTGTTGATGCTACATTCATCATTACCTGAAGATTGCCTTTCCTGATGCCTTTATTTATCCGGTTGATCTCCTGTACAAATCCTGTGCTTGTCAAAACAGGTTCTGCCTGGCCAAAAAAACCCCTGGCAACCCTGAACCACCTGTAATTCATTATGGCGTCAAATTGATCACCCTCGAGAAATATTTTTGGATTCATAAGTTTTTCGGGCCAATCAAGCCACCATATTTCACCCACCAGGTAAGCTTCAGGATTAACCGAACGAACCACTTTACGATATTCTCGCCAGAATCCCATGGGAATTTCTCCTGCCACATCAAGCCTGAAACCATCCACACCATCAGCAGGATTTCCATCTCCGTCAGGATCGAGCCATCTCCTTGTGACATCGAATATATGTTGTTTCAATGATTCGGAATGAAAATTCCCTTCAAAAGGCATTACCTTATTGCCGGGAGGTATAATATCTTTTTTCAAAACCGGCATATAAGGATTTTTCCCTCCCCAACCTTCATAGGTCAATTTATCTTCTTTGTTTTCCGGATCGTTGAAATGGGTTATAGTGTACCAGTCAACATACCTGGATTCTTTCCCGTTTTTTCTTATATCGTTCAATGCCCAGAATGTTTTGCCTGTATGGTTCCAGGAATAGTCCATTATCACTCTTATTCCTCTTTTGTGAAATTCCCTGATTATTTTCAGGAAGAGCAAATCGGCACAGGTCCATTTCCACGTTGAGGGGTCATCGTGAATTTCCGAATCCATTATTGCTGCATCGCCCCTGGGATCAGGACCAAAATTTCTGTCAATGTGGGTATAATTTCTGGCATCGTATTTATGTAGTGATGGTGAATCGTTAAGCGGATTAAAGTATATTGCCGTGACACCAAGTGATTGTATATAATCCATTTTATCAAGAACTCCCTGCAGGTCTCCGCCATATCTGCGTGCCTGAATTTTTGAGTAAAATCCTTTTACTCTGACACTGTCAAGCCACGGTTCGTGAGAATACCAGTCATGACCCCAGGGTGTAATCTTCCACTTTGAAGGTATCTTATCAGGGTATGAACCGTACATATCTGCAGGAGTAGGATCATTTGTAGTATCTCCATTGCGAAACCGCTCAACAAAAATCTGATACCATATCGCCTCCTTTGCCCAGGAAGGAACAGATGCAAGAGATTTATCAACTGTTATTTTGTTTTTATTTTGCATTGGTCCGCATCCGACAAGTATCAGGACAATAACAATCAAAAGTAATAATATGTGCTTTATTGAATTCATCGTAATTAATTTTTACTCCTGAAAATGGAATCTATAATCGCAAGATCGGAAAGAAGAATTCAAGACTGCAATAAAAGATTTGGTTCTTCTCTGTGATTCTCTCTTTAACTCCGTGTAAGTTCTTGGTTTTTAATTACACAGAGAGACACGAAGGATACACGGAGAACTACAGAGTTACTGAAGATCCAAATCATTACATTCACTTTTGCAATTTTAACCTTTATTTCACCAAAACCTTATAGCCCCATGGTTCGAGTCTGAGCGAATCGGTTAAAGGAAAAGCTGTTTTTAAACCCGTAAAGTAATCCGAATATTCACCATTAAGATTCCCCTCAGAAGGTTTTATGCTAACACTTTTCTTACTGAGATTCAGAAAAACCATGACCCTGTTAGCGTCCTTTTCCCTGTAGAAAGCAAAGACCTGCCTATCTTTACTGGTTCTTATTTTGATCATCGGCCCGCCTTCATCACCATTCGAGAGAGCTTTGTTCTGTTTCTTTAATGACACCAGATTCCTGTAAAATCCTGTAAGATTGCACGTATCCCATTTAATTGTATCTCTTACGAAGAATTTGAGTTTTTTATTAAGACATGCCTCCTGACCGCTGTATATTAAAGGCACACCTTGTGATGTAAATATTAATGTAGCAAATGCCATTTGTGATTCTCCCATTAAAGAGTCAATTGTTCCTCCCCATGAATTTTCATCGTGGTTAGTAAGAAACTGAAGCCTGTAAACATTGTTTGGATATGTTGCCCACTCCTTCTTGTAATAATTTGAGAGTGTTTTTACGCTATCTTTTCCCTGTGCGATATTTACCATAAGGTGGTACATCTCCCAGGCATAGTTCATGTCAAAACCTTTTTCAAGAAAAATAGTCGGTTCCTCTATTTCACCTATCAGAAGAACAGGTTTAATTGAAGTCAATTCAATCCGTGCCCTTTCCCAGAATTCCTTTGGCGTATTATGCGGATGATCAATGCGGAAACCGTCAACTCCCATATTAACCCAGAATTTCATCGCTTCAATCATATAATCCTGAAGGCCTTTCTTTGACCAGTCAAGCTGAATCACATCTGTCCAGTCAGTTCCGAGAGGCGGTGTAAATTTGCCGGAGGCATCTTTTATATACCAGTCTGGATGATCAATGGTAAGCTTATTATCCCATGATGTGTGATTCGGTACCCAGTCCATTATTACATGCATACCCAAATCATGAGCTTTGGCGATGACAGCTTTAAAATCATCAATAGTTCCGTAATTGGGATTTACATTCATAAAATCTCTAACAGAATAATAGCTTCCCAGCTCTCCTTTCTTGTTAACTATGCCAATGGGGAACGTCGGCATAAACCATAACACGTTAATACCCAGTGTTTTCAGCCGGGGAAGATGTTCTGCAAAAGCATTAAAAGTGCCCTGGTCCGTGTATTGCCTGACATTTACTTCATACAATACTGAATTCTTCGACCATTCAGGGTGTACAACATCGGAATGAAAAGGCTTTATTTCCTTTTTCTTTCCAAAAACAAAACAACCGGTTATTGTAATAGAGAGAGCAATAAATAAAACCAGTAAACTTAAAGGCAACTTTTCCATTATCTGAGAAGTTTTATTATAATCATTAATAGTAATTATCTTATTCACAAAGCACTAAGAGAAAAAATCTACTTTAAAGGTATGGATTATTTTTTGCAATCCGGTTATTTGATATTTCTTATCGTAAATATCAAGATCCAATGGTTTTTCCGACAAATTATTTATAGTCACACATTCTTTTGTCACTTTAACTTCGAAGAGTACACCACGGAAACGGGCATGAAATGAATAGGATTGCCAGTTAGCGGGTATCAAAGGATTTAGAATAACTTTACCATCATTGATCCTCATTCCTCCAAATCCTTCAACGATTGCCAGCCATGTTCCTGCCATGCTTGTTATATGAAGCCCGTTTGATACTTCATTATTATAATCATCGAGATCCAGCCGGGCGGTACGAAGGTAAAGTTCATAAGCCGTCTCAATATTTCCGATTCTGGAAGCAACTATGGAATGAATGCAAGCTGACAATGACGATTCATGAACAGTCATCGGTTCATAGAATTCAAAATTCCGTTTAATAGTCTGTGTATCAAAATGATCTTCAAAAATGTACAGACCCTGCAAAACATCAGCCTGTTTTATAAAGCATGATCTTAAAATCCTGTCCCAGGACCAATGCTGGTTGATTGGTCTTTCGTCAGCCGGTATGCAGCTTGCAGGCTTTAATTCCTTATCCAGAAAACCATCCTGCTGAAGGAAGATATTGCGGGTGTTATCAACAGGGAAGTGCATGTTTTTAATAATATCCTGCCATCTGGCCGATTCGGCAGAAAAATTAAAATGTAATTTTTTGTAAAGACCCGATAATTTCTTCGGGGTTTCTTTCTCAAGGACCCTGATGTTTTTTAAGGTATATGATAAGGTCCAAACTGCTAATGAATTGGTGTACCAGTTATTGTTGACATTGTTTTCATATTCATTCGGTCCGGTAACTCCCAGTATCACATATTTCTTAAGGTTTTCGGAGAAAGTTGTCCGCTGGCTCCAGAATCGAGAAATCCCTATCAGTGCTTCCAATCCATAGTCAGCCATATATTCATAATCACCAGTATGTCTTATATAGTTAAAGATAGCGAAAGCAATAGCGCCATTTCTATGTATCTCTTCGAAAGTAATCTCCCATTCATTATGACATTCTTCGCCATTCATTGTTACCATGGGGTAAAGGGCCGCGCCGTTTTTAAAACCAAGTTTCTCAGCGTTGGCAATGCTTTTTCCCAGATGCTTATAACGGTAGAGCAACAGGTTCTTTCCGACTTTCGGATCAGCTGTCTTTAGAAAAAATGGCAGGCTGAAAGCTTCAGTATCCCAGTAGGTGCTGCCACCGTATTTTTCACCTGTAAAGCCTTTTGGACCAATATTGAGACGTTCATCTTTTCCCGTATATGTCTGATTAATATGAAATATATTAAATCGTATTGCCTGTTGAGCCGATAAATCACCTTCAATTACCACATCTGAAGTAGCCCATATTCTTTCCCATTCCCTTACATGCTCAAGGAAAAGATTATCAAAACCCTTGGCTTTTGCTTCTTTAAGGCGGATTTTTGTATCTCCCATCAACTTTTTTTTCTCATTATTCAGTGACGAAAGAACGGATACATATTTGGTCAGAATTATCTCTTCGCCCTGACTTATTAAAAGAGAGATATTACTTGCAATATATTTCTCGCGATCAATGACTTTGGCTTTTACCGGCAATTCCCGGTCATCTTTAAAGAACCCGAAACACATCCCGGTTGCAACATGAAAATCTGTTTTCAATGTCCTCGTTATAAGAACTCCTTCATGGCCGTTATGGTCTTTGCTTACTTCCTTCCAGAATTTCTCGCCATAATTTGTGTCTTCATTTTTTACATCGCCGTCAATATAAATCGTAAAATCGATAGTGCCTTCAAAATCTACTGATTTTACAGAATACCTGATTATTCCCAGATCAGGTTCGGCCATACTGACAAATCTCCTACTGTTAAAATCGATTCTTTTATTTTCTGAAACAGCAATTCTGAAAGATCTTTCAAGATAACCTTCCTGCATATTAAGAATCCTTGTGAATGAGACAATTTCTGAAGTTGCCAGGTCGACAGGCGTATCATCTAAAGAGATATCAATACCAATCCAGTTCGGCGCGTTCAGCACTTTAGCAAAATATTCGGGATATCCGTTTTTCCACCATCCAACCCTTGTTTTATCGGGGTAATATACGCCGGCAACATAACTGCCCTGAAGGCTGTCGCCTGAATATTGCTCTTCAAAATTGGCTCTCTGTCCCATATAGCCATTGCCGATGGAAAAAATGCTTTCCGACTCCCTGTTCATCTCAGGATGGAATCCCTCCTCGATTATCTGCCAATTATCTCTTTTATAAAAACTATTCATATCCTGATTCCTTTTTCTATTTCTATTAGTTTTGACAAGCTCATGTCATCTAAACCCCGAATAACGAAATGAGCCTTTTTCAAAATCACCGGTGATCCGACGCCTACACATAACATCCCGGCGTTTAGGGCAGCCTGTATTCCTGCAACTGCGTCTTCAAACACGGTACATCTCCCGGGTTCTATCCCTACCATTTCAGCAGCTTTAATGAAAACTTCCGGGTCGGGTTTTGCCTTTTTTACGTTGTTCCCATCTGCTATGGCATCAAAAAGTTCAAGAATGCCTACTCTTTCAAGTATAAGAGGAGTGTTTTTGCTTGCCGAACCAATTGCGACACGAACATTTGCACCTTTAAGTTCTTTAATGAATTCGAGACAACCCGGAAGAATTTCATCCGGTGTCATTTTGCTTATATAATCTACATACCATTTATTCTTTAGTTCTGCATACTCATGTTTCTGGCTCTCTTCGATTTTTCTGCCTCCAATCTCAAGAATGATTTCGAGGGATGCCATCCTGCTGACCCCTTTCAGCCGTTCGTTGTCTTCTTCAGTAAAATGAATACCGATCATATCCGTCAATCTTTTCCAGGCAAGAAAATGGTACCTGGCAGTATCAACAATTACTCCGTCGAGATCAAAAATACATGCAGCCGTATGCATCATAAACTTCTTGATTTTGTTTCATCCACATCCTTCACAAACAGGATAAGTACTGCTGCAATAAACATTGAGATTCCTCCTGTCACAAGAGCATAGATACTTTCACCCCCAAAGACATCCCTGACAAAGAAACCGAGAATGCTTGCAGCAAGAATCTGTGGAATGACAATGAAAAAATTAAAAATACCCATATATGTTCCCATTTTAGCTGAAGGAAGCGATCCTGTAAGAATTGCATATGGCATTGCAAGAATACTTGCCCAGGCAAGACCGATACCAAGCATGGAAATTATTAACATTCCAGGTGTATGGAAAAGAATGATGGATATTAACCCTAATCCACCGGCAATCAGGCTCACGGAGTGAGTTATACGCCTGTTGGTGAGCTTTGCAAGGACAGGAAGCAAAAAAGCGACTAACGCAGCAAATCCATTATAAACAGCAAATAGAATTCCTACCCAGTTTGCTCCCTGATTGTAAAGTTCACTTGTGGGATCCTTTGTCCCGTAAATATGACTTGTTACAGCCGACGTCGTATAAATCCACATTGAAAAAAGTGCAAACCACGAAAAGAACTGAACAATGGCAAGCTGGCCCATTGTCTTAGGCATCCTGTAAAGGTCACTTAAAACAACTACAAGTCCGCTTTTGGTCTTTCCTCCCGATACAAAGAGTCCTGAAATAATCTGAACCAACCCAAAAGCACCGATCCCGACTGAGAGGATATACAACTCCTTTTCAAGAGAATAATAATATACAATGAGACTTATAATAACTCCGGCAAAAATCCAGTATGCTCCTCTCCTCATAAATACACCGGAGCCAAAAGAATTCTCTGTTTCTGTTTCATAATCAGTAACAGATTTTTTATCATCCGAGAATTCAAGAAGCTCTTCCGGGGAATATTCTTTGGTTTTAATTATTGTCCATATAACAGCAGAAATAAATACAACTCCTCCTATATAAAAAGACAATTTAACAGATAATGGTATCTGTCCGGCAGGTGCAGTATTTTGAATATGAAACCAATTTGTAAGGACATATGGGAGAACAGATGCAATAACGGCGCCCGTGCCGATAAAAAAACTTTGGGTTGCAAAACCTGTTGTACGCTGGTCTGATGGCAACATATCGCCAACAAAAGCTCTGAATGGTTCCATTGAAATATTGATCGAAGCGTCCATTATCCAGAGCGTCCCGGCGGCTATCCAAAGAACGGGTGAATTCGGCATAAAAATCAAAGCAAGAGAAGCAAGAATAGCACCGGTAAGGAAATATGGACGCCGGCGGCCAAGCCTGTTCCAGGTGTTATCACTCATATGCCCTATTATGGGCTGGATAATCAACCCCGTAACCGGAGCAGCAATCCACAAGATCGGGATGTTCTCAACTTTAGCACCCAGAGTTTCAAAAATCCTGCTGACATTTGCATTTTGCAGGGCAAAGCCAAACTGAATCCCAAGAAATCCAAAACTCATGTTCCAGATCTGCCAGAAGTTTAAACGTGGTTTTGATCTTTTCATATTTCAGGGGTTAATAGTATGAAATAAAATAAAGGCTCCGGTTTCTATCCAAAATTAGAAAAAATGGTTTGATTAATGCAATTAAATATTACTTATTTTAATCCAGACTGGCTGATTCTCAGATAGAAAGACCGGATTGACTTTGTTTCAAACGATTTCTGAAAAAATAAGCAATTAACATATTTAAGGGAAAAAACTACTGAACAAGTGTAAATTTAAGACTGAAACCGAAGTTGGTATTTGAGGTGGGGAATGTAGTCGCAACAAACGGATTATTGACAGTGCGGTCGTAGAATACCTGAAGATTAAATTTGTCGCTTAGAACATAATCAGCAGTGGCTCCTAAGGTAACCACTCTTTGCCCTATTACAGGCTGATCAACATCCTCAACAAGCTTTCTTGCAAGTGTCTGATCATCGCGGATAGAGAGGTCAAAACGAAGGTTAAGATCACTTTTCAATGAGTGCTGTGCCCCTGCGGTTTTTAAAATTATCTTGACATTATCAAACCTGTAACCAGCGCCGAAGATAAGCTCATTGCTCCGTGCATCTGCAACCTGGTTACTTGTCATATTTAGTGTGATAGTACGCGATTTTTTCCATTCAAACCTGGTAGTAAGACTGTTTTTCCAGTTCATATCCACATTTATCAGGGGGCTGAACTGTTCACTGATTGTAACAACATTTATATTGTATTGCTGTATAAAGTTGTTCTGAAGGTCGCGTACACTGTTTATGCCATTTTCATCGAGCCTGTAGTTCAGATTTGTGTTAAAAGACCCGATTTGATAGGTGCTTCGGTATTGATGTGTCAGGCTGATAGATCTGAAGACGCTCTGAATAAAGTCAAATTTTGATAATCCGTCAAAAGTTATTCTCCAGTTTGGCATCATTTTCAGAGCAGAGGGGAATGGATCGAGGCCTACATTATTGGGATTAGTTTTGGTATATGCAGCCAGGAAGGCAGGTATCATGACGTCACTGGAAGTCTGTCCGTATCCGCTTTTATATGGCCCTAATATGGGATCACCTGTTGCCGGATCAATATCCGGATTATAACCAGGGTCTGTCTTTTGCCTTTCAGCAGCCCGCCTGGCCGAAATGACAATAATATCCTTTTTAAAAGTTTCAAATGCAGAAGATGCATAATCATTTGTCTTTGATATTTTTTCAAAAGCAGTCCCCCATGAGATGATGGAAATGGAGTAATTACCTGAAATCATCCGGTTGCGTGTACTGTCGGGAAAGTTACCGTTGTGATCAGCAGTATAATATGAGCTGATTTCTTCCTGGTATCTTCTGTCTGCATTCAAATCAATTCTCAACCCCGGAAAAGGTTCAATGAGACTTCGCAGAGATAAGGTTATGCTATTATCAAATACAGCTGGGGTGTTAATCAGTGTATCCTTTGAAAGCCACCCATTTGAGAGTGCCTTATCAAAAAAGTTTTTATCACTATATCCTAGTATGAATGGCCATCCGGGAGCAAGCTTTCCATTGGCATTCGACATACCCAGAAACTTTGTATCAGGATTATACCCCGGAAGGTATTCTCCCTGGGATTTCGTATAGGTCAGGCTTAATGACCTCACCCCCATAACTGCCCTGACAAGATATTCGCCGGCAACAATTATCGGGTTTCGGCTTTTTTTCACCTTGCCTTCGATTACAACCTTTGCATTGTCAGTCTGTTGAGCAGCAGTGAAATTAATCCTGTTCTCGCTGACAATATCTATTTTGCCTTTCACTTCTATACCGTTTTTTCCGATAATCTTTACTTTTACATCCTTTGTCTTAAGATTATGATAAATCGGTTTGACAATGTTAGCTTTGAAGCTGACGTTTTCTTTAGTATAAGTAACCGTTATTAATTCTGCCTTCATTTTCTGTGCAGCGCCCGGCATCGTATTACTTTCTATTCTTTTAAGGAATTTTAGTTTAGTATAAAGCGAGGATAGATTCGCCATTCCTGTAAATGTCATCTCGCTATGGTTCTTAATTGAATTTCCCATATTGATGTTCAGACTGTCAGGGAAAAGAGGGCTTGCAAGCCAGGTATAATCTGCGCTATAACGGGCGTTGGCATTTAACCAGGAAAGCAGAGGTAGTTTATTTACCGGAATAGTATAGGTAATATTCATGAAATGATTATAATCGGTAGTTCTGCCGCCTTTCTTTAAGTTAACCCAGACCGAATCGCGCCATGCATCGTAAAGGCTGCTGTACCTTTTTTTGTCAACACCACCCGGTGGCTCGTCTATCCTGGAAAGATTTGTTGCGGTAAAGTCAAATTTCAGATTCCTGCTGATATCATATTTCATATCATAAATCCGGCTCCATTCAAAATCTTTTTTGAAAGAAGGTGTGATTTCCAGGTAAGGATTATTTATATCTCTTGTTATCAATTCATTATAATCCCTTGTCAAGTCTGTTCTGAATGAAATGCTTTTTGGAAAAGTGTAAAAGTTGAAGTCTTTTATAATTTTAAAAACGGGAGCATTCAGAAAGCTGACATTCTTAAAAGGCATAATATTGGCAGGCTGCGCCTGAAAATCATAATTAATGCCGCCTCTGTAATCTTTTTCAAGATTAATTTCAGTTGTAGTATTGCTGCTATATATCTCATTATAAGTATAGTTGACACTAAAATTCGCAGGGTCCCAGGGATGATGGATTTTCCCCCGCTTTGTTATACCGGCATTGCTTATGGTGATTGTCTTTCTTCTTGATAAATCCTGGGAAATATTTAATATAGAATCCCTGACTACCTGGTTTTTTGCATTCTTTAAGGCGGTTGTGAGAAGAATATCAGGATCAAGAGGATCATATTGGGGCCTTATCCTGGTTTCTGAATATCCTACATAAACAGGGAGTCTTACACCTAATTTTTCTGGAAAGAACTTTCCAAGTTCAATATTGGATGATATATCATACTTCAATGTCTGATCCTTGCTCCTCTCATCCACCTTTTTATCTATGCTACCCCAGCCGGGAGTGCTAAACTGACCAACCATATCAACTGTACCCAGGTCGGCCAGTCGGGCCTGCATATGTCCATTGGCTGCCCATCCTCCGTTTTCAATAAAGTCGTTAAGCCTCAATTCGTCGAACCAGACTTCGCCAAACTTCGGCAGACCGTCGTCGGTGGATTTGTTCCTTGTTTTTATCGGGTTTCTCACACCTAACATTATAACCTTTATATCGCTCATATTCGGATTCCCTGAGACTGAAATCCTGGCTGTTCCATTTGTATACACAAAGACATCTGAAATGCTTAAGGAGGAACCTGGAAGGTCCATTTGGCGATTTCGTTCCTCCTTGGCCGCCTGCAACAAAGAAAGATCAATATCAAAACTGTTTTCAGCAGGCCAAACCTTAAGTCTGTCAGCATCTAAATTATTATCATAATGACCTGGCGGAGTAAGCTTCAAAGGAAGCTCGTATTCATAGAAATTGCTTTTATAATCAGTACCTATTCTGATAAATGCAGTCAGATCACCATCTTTTAATGGCTGCCCGATCATTGCTTCTGCATGAACCTCCATCCGAAGTTTGCGGTACTGCCTTATATCGAGAATTTGATTTTTGAATGCAGCCCTCGCATCGCCATCTTCAAGGTTCATTACCCGGAGCACCATTGATTGTTCATTAAGAAGCTGAAGCTGTGGATTCTGAGGGTCAGTCTGCCGTGTAAATCCCGGAGGTAATGTATAATTTACAGGTATTTTCCCTGAATTCTCCTCAATACTCACAGAGCTTATTTCAAAGGTGCCATCCGAAGCCTGTGGCATAGTGATCCTTTCTGCTCCTTCTGAAAACGAAATATTGTATTTTCTCCATTCTGCCCGCACAAGGTCAAGATTGGCAAACCGCATAATAACCGGATTTTTGAAGCCCTTTAGAAAAATCCTCATGAAGCGGATTGATTTAAAATCCTGGATCGGACCAACCACTTTCTGATAATCAGTTATTGGAATCTGAAACTGATACCACGTCACTTTTGATTTTTTCCCATTTGGAAAGGTAATTTCCGGTGGCTCAATTTTATCAACTACAAAATTTGAACCGACCTTTATATCTCCGGGACGAATACTTACCTTATACTGATAGTAGCTTTCTGTTTCGCTCAATGTATTATCACGGTTGATGTCCTCCATGTCAGGCAATGTTGATCCTGCAGTAGGATAAGACTCTTTCGACATCTCGGATGTAGGTGAGTTTCCTTCCTGACCGTTGTACTTTTTATATCTGTCGAGTATGCCCAGCTTTTCCTGGTCGTAATCCGTTCCCCTGTAATAATGGTAATCATCACCCGACGGGTCCTTATAAATCTGCTGATATGCATCAGGGTTCAGTATAAGTGAAGATTTCTGAAGGTAATTCTTGAAGAATGTTTCTTCATCCGCGTCGCTGAGCCCATCAAGACCTATATCCTGATACAATCTTGATGAAGGGGCGTTATCAAAAGCATTAACAACAGCCTGGATAGTTGGTACCCTGCCCCAGGCAGTGGTATCAACATTTTTTACATCCGGTGAATTCGGAAGGCCATTCTCAAAACTTTTTCTTGAATCCTTCAATATATCTTCCGATATATCCCCCAGGTTTATATAAAGATCTCCGCCCTCATCAGTGGGATTATCGACAAATGGATCCATTACCCAAAACTTAATATACTGAATGTTGGCAGCTTCAAAATCGTTTGTCAGCACTTCTCTCATTATGCCGCCCCATCTTGATTTAGGGTTATTCAGCGTTCCATCTGGATTCATCCCTGAGGAATATGCACCGGGATCAGTATCATAATTATACGGACCTTTTTCATCAGGATAATAAGCGAGGTTTAAAACAGCTATTGTGGCAGGAATTCCACTGGGCTCTGATTTATTTGGGAAAATTTCATTTTCATAAATTTCTCTGACAAAATGGCTGGATTGTTCATCAGCATTATTCCTTATATAATCCGGAGTCGATGAGCCGTTGCGCAAAAACAAAGGATCTATAACATACCAGGCTATTTTTGCGCGGTTAAAACCACTGACCAGATTATTATTAAACTGCGCTTCAGGAAATAGCTGGTCCTGGCCCTGCGGTACACTTGAAATACTCCATGCATTAAAAGCTTTCATATCGAGTGGGATTTCGCTCGATTCAAAATCATCGATATAGGCGTTCCCGGCACCCGAAATTGCCTGGGAATGACCCGGTATAAGATTAGCAAACTCTCCAAAGAAAGAGACAGTCGAGACAGTTTTTGTATTCAGGAGGGGTATCTTGTCAATTATTTTTGTAAGCAACTGTGACTCTGTCTTATATGAAGTATTCAAACCCCATATTGTGTTTGATATAGGATCCTCACCATAATTAACTTTCTGGGTATAAGGTCTTTCAGTAAGGTGAAGTATTGTTGCACCGATATCGAGCTTATTGGAAGCTCTGTAATCGAAATGAGTGCCAACAAGTGTTTTAGTCTGGAATCCAAAAAACTGATTGTTCTCCAGCGAAACCTGTATGGGAGTTTGTGATTCAATAAGCGCACTGTTTATTATTGTGACAGTGCCCATATTATAATCAACTATATAATCAGTGTTTTCTGTAAGGGGTACTCCTCCCGCAGTGACTTTGACTGATCCCTGCGGTATGCTTGTTGCATTAAGCCTTATAACTGATCCGGATTGAGCAGAGTACTGTCCTTTGAACTCGAATTTGTCTTTCTCTGCAATCTGTTTTGCTACTGTCTGTGTTGAATCATATAATTCCTGGAAGACATATTTGCTGGCAAGTGAAGGATCGGAAATCATGCTCTTGAGATGGCTTCCGAACGGTTCTACAAATGGGAAAACGATTCTTCCCCTGTCGGCTATAACAGTAACACCATCTATGAAATCGAAAAAACCATCAGGCTGCCTGTCGAGCTGGGAGTTCAGGTTATCGAGACCCATAACCTGAAGCAATATCTTGTTTGCAAGATTGCCTTCAGGCAGGTAATTAATTGAATTACCTGTCTTATCATCCTGGTAGAGGATATTAAAAATGAAGTCTTTAGTATCGAGTTTTCCTGATCCGAGAGAGTATACGTTCTTCATCATCAGTTTCCAGGTAGGCAATTTTGGACTAAGATTGGTGCCTTTTAACAGTTTAAGTATAAGGGTTTGCGGCGCAGGAATTCCATCTGTCGAAAACTCACCCACTTTAAACACCTGACCACCGATAGTATATTCGTAAGCCACTGCAAGAACCTCATCTGCATTTAATGCGGTATTAAGTGAAATAAACCCCAGCTGCTTGTTAAAATAATATTCCCGTGGATCAAGCATTCTGGCATTCTCAATCTTTTCATAATCACGCCCGATCTGGAATCCCGGATATAAGGGGGTAAATGCATTTGTTACCTGGTCAACGCTCCTTATAATGTTATACGCAGTTATAAACTGTTCGTACATATTATTTGCCTTATTATCTGGATATATCAAAGCGCCCGGAGTTGCCTGAAAAGCCGGCACCTTATTGAAAATATGGTTTTTGCTTTCACCAAGGTCGACAAAAGCAGCTATGTTCCTGTTACTAGCATCCTGAAAACTTATTAGTTTGTTTGTTACCCATACTTCGATCCGGTCGATATTGATTCCGGAGCTGATAATCGGAAGGTTCTTCAGTGAAGCATCATATGTATCTCTGAAGTATTGAGAAATGAAGAAATGCTTGTTTGCCTCGTAGGCATCAGCAAGTATATCAAAATCTGTCAATTGAGCACCACCTGTAGCATTTATGACAGAAGATTGTCCTTTCTGCTGGGAAAGTACGGTAGTTATTGTAAGCTTCCCGAACTGCATTTCTGTCTTCAGTCCAAAAAGGCTGTAGCTCCCTGTGATCAAAGTCCCTGTAAGAGGAAGAGTCACATCGCCGGCTTCAACTTTTTTAAGTATTTCATCTTCTTTTCCTGCATACTGAAGCTTTGTCCTGTTCTCAAATTCAAACATTGCATCAGTGTTATAATTCACACCGAGCGTCATTTTGTCACCAATTGTGCCAGTGACATTCATCTGAATTTTCTCCTTAAAATCGAAGGTCGGTATCGTTCTGAGTTTTTCCGATAATGTGGGGTTTTCAGTTTTTGAAATGTTAATGCCAAATATAAGTTCTGCCGACCCCTGGGGAATAATATTGATAGTATTGCTTCCAAATATTTTATCAAATGCCGCACCTCCGAATTCGATTTGCGGTATAAGACTTGATTTAAAACCTGCCTGTTTTCCTGATATTCTGGATTGCCAGTAATCGCGCATTGCTTTCGCATATTCATATTTCCTGAATTCTTCAGGACTCATATGCACAGGAGTGCGATAATCTAAAGCTCCTATTTTCTCATAAAGGATATATTCATTCTTATCTGGATCATAAATAACAGTCGATTTGTAATTTGATGGTTTATCGAGGAAAAGAGGGGCTCTCTGTTGTGATTCCCATGGTATTCCTGAATCATCATTGAGTTTCAGAATGGATTTGCGCGTTGTATCGGGGGTTCCGGATTTTGGCACGGCAGTCTGGCTACTTGCTTCTGAAGACATTAAGAGAAAAGAAGCTAACAGCAGCAGATACGAAAATATCAGAATATTCTTATGTGATATCCCTGATCTCAATCCGGCTTTTATTCAGAATTACAAGTTTTTAAGCGCTCTCTTTATCATTTCCTCAACGGTCAGGTTTTTTTCATCTCTGACAATTTTATCAAGGGCTTTGGAGACAGCACTTTTGGCAAATCCCAGCATTACTAATGCAGATAACGCTTCTTCGCGCTTTGTATTGTCTGCAAAGGCAAATATTTCACCACTTCCGGTGTGTTTGCCAAGCTTGTCTTTCAGGTCAATAATAATCCTCTGAGCCGTTTTTAATCCAATGCCCTTAACGCTTTTTAAAAGGTCTGCATCTGATCCTAAAATTGCCATTTCGATCTCCCCCGGACTGAGTGAAGAGAGCATCATTCTGGCAGTATTTGCACCTACACCTGAAACAGAAATTAATAATCTGAAAATATCCCGTTCCTCATTATCAGCAAATCCGAACAACTGGTGGCTGTCCTCCCTGATGACTTCGTGAATCAGAATTTTAAATTCCTTTTTGGAATCAAGTTTTGAAAAGGTCGTCAGGGAGATATTGATCAAATATCCAATTCCTCCCGTCTCCATGATCAGGAAGGTCGGAGTGATCTGAGTGATGTCACCTTTAATATAATCAATCATAATTATTGTTCAGGATTAAAAATATCAGGAGGTAGTTCATCGATACGGTCGCTATGAATTTCAATATCCTGATGCTTAAGAGGATTTTTCGTCATTTCCGCATACATCTGCCTGTTTCTGAATATATCGCATGCAAGAAAAATAGCCTGCCGGAATGAGTTTTCCGATGCCTCGCCTTTTCCCGCAATATCGAAAGCTGTCCCATGAACAGGTGATGTCCTGATAAATGGTAATCCGGCAGTGAAGTTTACTCCGGAATCAAACGAGAGTGCTTTAAATGGAGTAAGTCCCTGATCGTGGTACATTGCCAGTATCCCATCAAATTTTGTAAATGATCCTGCTCCAAAGAAGCCATCTGCAGGGAAAGGTCCAAAAGCCATGATGCCTTCTTTCTGAGCAAGCTGAATTGCCGGGTCTATAATTTCCCCCTCTTCTGATCCAAGCAGACTTTTGTCACCTGCATGAGGATTAAGTCCAAGTACTGCAATACGCGGCTTGCGAATCCCGAAATCAAGTATCAATGACCGGTTCATCAGCCTGATTTTTTGAATAATTGTATCAATGGTTATTAAACCCGGAACTTTACTAAGCGGGACATGATCGGTAGCTATCCCTATCCTCATGCTCTCGCCGATCATAAACATAAGAGCTTCTCCGGAACCTGCTATAGATTTCAGATAGTCGGTATGCCCATTAAAATGGAAAGACTCCGATTGAACATTCTGTTTATCAATGGGTGCAGTAATCAAAACATCAATTTTTCCGTTTTTCAGGTCTTCCACGGCTTTTTCAAGGGAAATTAACGCAGCTTCTCCTCCCTGGGGAGTTGACTTTCCAAGTTCCACCCTGATATTATCATCAAGACAATTGATCATATTTGCCTTTTTAGAATGGGCCTCTTCAGCAGTTTTTATATTATTAAAGCTAAAGTTATTAACATTCAATGCCTTACGATGATAGGCAGCTACTTTAGGTGATCCGTAAACTATTGTTGTACAAATATCAGTTATTGCAGGATCAGAAAGTGCTTTTATAATAACCTCATATCCGATGCCATTAATATCTCCGTGAGAGATACCGGCAAGTATTGTTTTCTTTTCCATAAATTTCTATTTCTTCTCTGAGTAGTTATATGCAATTTCCCTGAGAAATGTTGACAGTAATCTTAAACCCGAAGCGGATCCGCTTTTAGGCCGGTAATAGTCATCTTTCTTCAGCATTTCTGTTCCGGCAATATCCAGATGTATTAAAGGAAATTCTGCAAAACGTTCCAGGAATTTACCAGCGATAATAGCTCCTGCTTCGCGACCTCCTATATTTTTAAGATCAGCTACATCAGATTTGAGCAACTCGCCATATTCATCCCAGAATGGCAGTTCTGCAATTCTTTCATATACCTCTTTACCACATTCCTCAAGTAGGTTTATATATTTTCTATCGGCATTTGTCATTAAGGCTATAGCCTGGTTTCCGAATGTCATAGCTGCCGAACCGGTAAGAGTTGCAATATCTATTATCAGCTCCGGAGAATATTTAGAAGCATAACTGATGGCATCAGCAAGGATGAGCCTTCCTTCAGCATCGGTATTGCCAATTTCTACACTCATTTTGTTAAACATTGTTATTATATCGCCCTGGGTATAAGCATTTCCTCCGGGACGATTATCTGTTGATGGTATCAAGCCAATTATATGAAGAGGAATTGCGGTCTTCGCAACTGTATGCATAACGCCTGTAACAATCGCAGCACCGGCCATGTCACCATTCATACCGGCCATAAAATCACCTGTCTTAATATTCAAACCTCCTGTATCATACACAATTCCTTTCCCTACCAGAACAATGGGTTTATCGTTACGGCAATTTGCCGGATGCCAATCCAGGATACAGAAAACAGGGGGGTCAACACTTCCCTTATTTACTGCAAGAAGTCCTCCCATTTTTAAAGCTTCTATCTTACCCTTTGTTAAAACTTCAACTTTAAATCCTGCTGAATCACCTATTTTTTTAATCTCAGAAGAAAGGGAGGTTGCATTTAGCTGGTTAACAGGCTCCTGAATAAGGTCGCGCGTAAAATATACGGCATCAGTAAGATCAATAAGCCATTTAATCTCTGAATCTTGTATGTCTCCGCTCAGCAGTAGTTTTTCCGGATAATGCTTTTTATCATCCGTGCCTGCTTTTGTCTTGTATTTATCGAAAGAATAGATACTCAGGAGGAGCCCCTCTGTAAAATCCTCTATTGCTCCTTTATAAGCCTTATCGGAAGTAATGACCAGCTCGGTATGATTATTTTCCCTGATAAGCTTTTTTAAATTATATGCTGTTCTTCTGAGTTCCTCCCTGATTTTGTAATGTGGAATATTGTCCTTTAACCTGATAAGGTAAGTGCTTTTATTATAAGAATTTATGAATATATATTCATCCTTCGCCTGAAGCTGAGCCTGTGCAAATCTAATTTCCTGCGTGGAAAGCATTAATCTCTCGGGAATATGATCACCTCCCAGAATGCATATAACAGAATGGTCGGGTAATATTTGTGTAATTATTTGAATTTCAGGTTTCATAATATTGTCCGGTAGTTTTTGAAGATGTAAAGTTAACTAAAATATTCATTGTTTCGTTTTCAAAGAGTTACCTTTGAGAAGTCTGAAGACGCAAGCCATAAGTCAGAAGTAGCTTGACTGAGACAATATAAATTTCCTTCTTCGGACTTCTGAGTTTGGCCTTCCGACTTATTGGTTACAAATGTGTTAGCAAAAATGATCCTCGAACAGCTATATGAGAAAGCACTGCATCTGGTTCCTCTTGATATTGAGGAAGGAGTCGCACTTTATAATGCTGCTCCTGTTGAAGAGTTGATGTTTGTTGCAAATAAACTCCGTCAATTGCATAATCCGGGGAAAATTGTCGGCTGGATGATTGACAGAAATGTGAACATTACCAATATCTGTTTTTCCCAATGCACATTTTGTAACTTCTGCAGAACCAAAGGATCTAATGACGCATACGTTACAACATTATATGATTATAAATCCAAAATTGACGAATTATACTCACTTGGAGGAGATCAGCTCCTTCTTCAGGGAGGGATGAACCCCGAACTCGATTTGAAATTTTATATTGATCTGTTCAGGAATCTAAAAAAACTTTATCCTTCAATAAAACTACATGCGCTGGGGCCTCCCGAGATAGTCTACCTGGCAAAAAAAGAAAAGTTATCCTATACTGAAGTTCTCTCTAATCTGATTTACGCAGGTCTCGACAGTTTACCAGGAGCCGGAGCAGAGATACTATCTGACAGAGTAAGGAGAATTGTTTCACCTGCAAAAGCCACATCTGAACAGTGGCTTGGTGTAATGCGCGAGGCCCACAAACTGAATCTGCCCACTTCCGCAACAATGATGTTTGGCCATGTTGAAACAGTAAGGGAGAGGATTGAACATCTTATAATGATCAGGGATCTTCAGGCTGAAAAACAGGAAAACCATTATGGTTTCATAACATTTATTCCCTGGCCATTTCAGGATAAGGGAACTGTTCTCTTAAAAAAACATAAGATCAGAAGCAGCTACAATGGCCCGGATTATATCAGGATGATAGCCATAAGCCGGATTATATTGAATAATATCAGGAATATACAAGCATCCATTCTGACTGTTGGAAAACAGATCGGGATGTTGTCGCTGCATTCCGGAGCAAACGACCTTGGATCCATTATGATCGAGGAGAATGTGGTCAGTGCAGCCGGGTCGCAGAATCGATTCAATGCTATTGAAATGCAATCAATTATAAAAGAAGCCGGTTTTGTTCCGGGGAAAAGAAATCAGAAATATGAGTTGGTTTAGGTCTTGCCCCCCATCCCCCTAAAGGGAGTCTAATTCCATTATAGTAAGAAAATATTCTTAAAAAACGAGAATAAGCCCCATAGCCGTCAACTTAAGGAGTTGAATATAATAAAATATGGAGAGAGTTTAGTATAAAACAGAATGTAAAGTATTGAATTTAAGCCTGATACATTTCCCCTCCTTTTGAAGGAGGGGTGGCCGGACCACTTTTTAATTATGATACAAATGCTGATGCC
>Ga0224521_1000006_pt1 | contig 96703 bp, 69 predicted proteins | sample CFST0metaG_FD_182731 | JGI IMG/M metagenome (GOLD analysis project Ga0224521, IMG submission 182731) | Peat soil microbial communities from Stordalen Mire, Sweden - C.F.S.T0 | ecosystem: Environmental > Terrestrial > Soil > Wetlands > Peat | place: Sweden: Norrbotten County, Stordalen Mire... | reverse complement strand
GGACCATATCATCATGGTTTCTTTTGGAGTCAGATGTTCGTGGATTTGTTGAGGATCCATCATATTATTTCGATCCATCAAATCCTGACAGATTCAGAGATCTGGATCTTCTGCTTCGTACACAAGGCTGGCGCGACTTCGCCTGGAAATACGATACGACTTATTTCCCCCCGGAGAATGGGTTTACCGTATCCGGGATATTAAGAAAAGACAATAAGAACAAGTCCGTTGTGGACCCGAGGGTCAGTATCGCAATATTCGGAACCAAAAGTAACCTTATAAAAACAGTTCCGGTTGACTCACCCGGGAGATTCAAATTGTCTGACATTGACCTGACTGGACAGGCAACATTGATTGCAAGCGGTATTGGTAAAAAAGATCATCCGGAAGGATTGATGACTTTGGATTCAGTTACTTACAATCCTGCCGAAGTATCCGATAAACTGTCAGCTATTTCAATCTTAGCTGAAAACAACCAGAGTAAACTTAAATCCTATTATAATATTAATGAGGCCATAAAAAAGAAATACAAACTATCTGATACGATAAGTCTTGGGGAGGTAAATATTATTTCTGAGCGGCACAAAGATCCTCAAACCATTAAAGTAGAGAGCAGTCGTTTAAAATATGTAAAACCAGATGGTGAACTGATAATTACTGAGCCAATGGAAGGCTATACAAATCTGCCTGAGCTCATGAAAGGTAAATTTCCGGGAGTCGAGGTAGTTGGACCTAGGGACGGGAATTATTATATCTATTTTCGTGGATTATCAACCATAAACGGCGATCCGAATCCTATTCTATTGATTGATGGCAATCCAGTCTCCTTTGATGAATTGAGATGGATACCAATATCGCTAATCGAAAGAATAGATGTACTAAAACTTACTGCTTCGACAACTATTTATGGGCTTCGAGGTGGTTGTGGAGTTATCAACCTGATTACAAAGGCAGGGGGCGGACCAGCGGTTTATAAACCTGTGGATTACACTGCAAAGATCAGGATTTCAGGGTACAATGCTTCACGGATTTTCTATTCCCCACAACATTTGACTGGTTCAAATTCTGATCTTAATCCTGATCTGAGGTCAACACTTTACTGGAAACCTGATATAAATCTGGAGGGTACAAATGAAGTAATTCTGAATTATTACAATGGAGACAATTCATCATTAGTCAGGATTATTGCCGAAGGTATTACTACAACCGGCATTCCTGTGACCGGGAAGGCAGAATATGAAGTAAAATAACCTTTATATTGATTGCCCACCTCAGCGTATTATATCAGATTTCTAAAGTGAGAAACGCATCAAAGGAAAACGAAGATTCGCTGGATCGGCAAATTTCCCAGATATTTGATAAATAGAAAAATAAACACACACACCTTAATTTGAGTAGTATCGTTTTTGCTGGCTTGTTTTACAACTTTATCATAACATGACAAATTCTGTCCCTTTACCTCGACTTGGACACGCAGTCAAACTTAACATAACAACAAAGCCTCTCTCTTCTGTAGTAACTTTGCAAAAACCAAAAAAACAAAAAAGATGAGAAAACTTATATTAGTTGTCCACACATCCCTTGATGGTTTTGTCGCTGGACAAAAAGGTGAATTAGATGGATTTGATGCAGGCGAAGAGAATTTAATATTCGTTGGCAAATTGACAAAAGAAGCTGATACAGCTTTATTCGGTCGCATTTCTTATGAACTTCTGGAGAGCTATTGGCCAACAGCAAAAGACCGTCCAAAAGCCTCAAAAGGAGAAATTTTATACTCCAAATGGTACAACAACGCAAAAAAGATAGTTTTTTCCAGGACTATGACTGTAGAAGGAAATACTAATACGATCATAATTGACAAGAACATTTCAAATGAAATTATAAAGCTCAAGGGACAGACAGGTAAAAATATATTAATCTTCGGGAGCCCGACCGTTGCTCGAATACTAATGAAACTTGACCTGATAGACATTTATTGGATATTTATTAATCCAGTTATTTTTGGACAGGGAATTTCACTGTTCGCTGGGCAAGCGAACAAATCAAAGCTTAAACTTTTGGCAACAAGACATTTTACCAACGGAGAAATCGCACTTAATTATGTTGTGGACAGGCAATGAAAATGGAAGAAAAAATAAAAATTTGGAACAATCATCACTATCATAACCAACTTCTAAATCGACCCCAAAACACTTGAGAGTAAATTCATTACCACTTATCAAATTTCGTGTATTGCGACTTATCCTGCTGACGATACAAAGTCAATAGGGCTGCCTGCCGACGCTCAGTTGTAATGGTTTTTGCACTCCACCTTAACAACTTTATCATGTGATGACAACCCCGGCCCGTTTATCGGGACTTTGTCTCTGTAGATAGTCATAACTAAAATTTTAAGGTAAACTCAGATCCCTTATTAGGAGCAGAGTTCACTGAAATTGTGCCATTATGATTTTGCATTATTTGCTTCGACAGGCTTAATCCTATCCCTGAACCACTTTCTTTGGTTGTATAAAATGGCACAAAAATATCTTCAATAATATCACCGGATATTCCAGTTCCATCGTCTTCAACCTGAATTATTGTACCATCTTCGGCATAGAATGCTTTGAGGCGGATTGTTCCATTCTTCTTATTCGATAAAGCTTCAATAGCGTTTTTTATCAGATTTATAAGAATCTGTTCAACCTGGGCATAGTCTGCTACTATTGCAATATCTTCAGGATTAACGTTTGTAGTAATTTTTATATTATTTGAAATATTTGATTCCATCAGGAGTTTGCATTTCGAGAACATTCCATCAATAGTAAATTTGCCTAAATTAGGTTTTGGCAATGAGGCTAAACTTCTGTATTTATCAACAAAATCCAATAGTCCTTTTCCTGTTTCTTCAATGGTGCTCAACCCTGAAAGTGTTTTAGAAACTATTTGATGATCAATATGTTCCAATGGGATCTGATTTTTATCACCATCTTTCTTAAAGTAACCTGAAATCACTGATGTAAGAGAGGTAATCGGACTTATGGAATTCATGATTTCATGGGTTAACACCCGGATCAATCTTTGCCAGGAATCAAGTTCTTTTTTATCGAGTTCATTTGTAATATCCTGAAAAGAAACCAGTTTTATTATATTGCTTTCGAATTTCAGTTCAGTGGCTTTTACTAAGATACTTTGTAAAAGATTACCTATTTTTATTTTATGCAATATTTCCTGCCCCGGTTTTATGGTATGAATAGTTTTAAATAATTCGTCATTCATAGTTTTTAAAGAGGATAGGTACTGAGGTTGTTGAACGTTCAAATACCTTTTTACAGCCTTGTTATAAATTTTTATCTTCTCATGGGTATCAAAGGATAATAGTCCAATATCAACATGGTCAACCACACTTTGCAAGAACTGGCTAGTTCTTTCATTTTCAATTTTAACATTCTGAATTATCTTATTTAAACCATTCATTCTGTCATGCAATTTTCTGAATGAGTTGTTCTTTGGATTTTCAGAAAACCTGACGGAAGAGTCATTATTTTGAGCCGATGAAAAGAATTTTTCCAGGTCTGTGTTTGTTTTATTAACCTGGTTTACCAGCAACCAGGTCTGTAAAACAATCAGGAAAATCATACCTGACAGGGTATAATAGTATCCCCGGTCAAGATGTTGCAGCACTATTCCCAATAATACACTGGTTAATACAATTAAAGCTACCCGGGCAAGGACATTGATGAAGAATCTATTTAATACCATGGCTGTAACTTTCTATAGGTTATATTTTTGCATTTTATTGTACATAGTCTGTCTTGCAATGTCCAGCTCTTTTGAAGCTTTCAGAACGCTTCCGTTATTATTGTTCAGGGCAGACTGCAAGGCCTGTTTTTCTATTTCGGCAAAAGTTGGTGGTTTTTGCCGCAATGAAGTTTGCTGAGATGAATGTGAGATTATAAAATCTTCCGGTGTCAGGATATCAGATTCACATAATATAACTGCCTTTTCTATTGTATGACGTAACTCTCTTACATTTCCCGGCCAGTTATATTTCATGAGTTTGTCAAGGGTTTTGCTGTTGAATTTCAGACTGAATTTCTCGTATTTGGCAGCATACTCCTTTAAGAAATGTTCGGCAAGCAAAACAATATCTTCACCGCGGTCACGCAAAGGAGGTATCTCAATCACGATTGTGTTAATCCGGTAATATAGATCTTCACGGAACAGGTCATTTGAGACCATTTCTTCCAGATTTTTATTTGTTGAACAGATAAGATGAATATCAAAAGGTATTGCAGTCTTTGATCCGACTTTATAGATTACCCGATTTTGAATGGCTGTAAGCAGTTTGGATTGCATTGTAAGAGAAAGATTGCCTATTTCATCCAGGAACAGGGTGCCTCCGGAAGCCGTCTCAAACCAGCCTGTTTTATCTTCTTTCGCATCAGTAAATGCACCTTTGATATGTCCGAACATCTCACTCTCGAATAATGTCTCGGTAATTGTGCCGATGTCAATGCTGATAAATGCTTCATCGGCTCTGCGCGAATTATTATGGATCTCTTTTACAATTAATTCTTTTCCTGTCCCATTCTCGCCTATCACTAAAACATTTGCGTCTGTTCTGGCTACCTTTTTTATTATCTGCAGAACATTTTCTATTGTCTGAGATTTCCCGATAAGGGGATCAGACTGATTAATGATCCCTTTATTTATCTGCTTTTGCCTGTCGCGCAGTTTTTTATTCTCAATCTTTGACTGTCTGAGTTTAAATGCTGCCTGCAGAGAGGTAATTAGCTTATTATTGTCCCAGGGTTTTACTACAAAATCGGTGGCTCCTTCTTTTATAGCCCTTACAGCCAGATTTACGTCTGAATAAGCAGTTATCATTACCACAGCGGCAAGAGGATCTGATTTTAATATCCGGTTGAGCCAGTATATGCCTTCATTGCCTGTATTAACCCCGGCTGAAAAGTTCATGTCAAGCAAGATGACATCATATTCCTCCTTGTTAATGCAGCTGATTATCTGATTAGGATTTGAAATACCGGTTGTACTCTCAAATTCCGGTTCAAGCAGCTGGATCAGCGCTTTTAAAACCTGTTTATGGTCGTCAACGATAAGTAATCTGCCGTTCATTTTGTAATACTGTTAATTAAAGATAATTAAGAACTTACACTGAATTAGATAAATTGAACATTGAGTTGCAAAGAACTAAACTCCTCTTTTTTATTTTGAACCCCCCTTTCGTTTTCCCCCAAGGGGGAAATGTTTAGCTCCTCCTTCCCCCAGGGGGGAAGGTTGGGAAGGGGGTAAAGAACTGACTAACCATTTTAAAATCCATTTTTATGTCTATATTCTGGACATTATATGCCCCTATATTAGACAAATATAAGTTATATTATTTTGATTTTATTGCTTAAATGATTAATTTTCAAAGAGTAAAAATTATTGGCATGGTAATTGGGAAAGGTCCTGGCTGCTGGGTGCTAGGGGGTCAAGACCCAGTACCCAGCACCAAGCACCAAGTAATCAATAACCAGAACCTGGCAACTTTGATCAAGAACTACTTCAAAATCGCTATCCGGAATATCAAAAGGTATTCAACATATTCAATTCTGAATATAAGCGGCATGGCTATAGGCATGGCCTGCTCAATTCTAATTCTTTTATGGGTACAGGATGAATGGAGCTATGACAAACATTTCAAAGATGCCAATAATCTGTATCGTGTGCTTGAAAAAACAATAAGTATCGATGGTCACCTGTTTCAGGAAGCCAAACCACCGACTGCACTGGCAGCTGCTTTAAAAGAGCAATATCCTGAAATAATAAGGTCTTCAAAATACCTGACCTTTCCTATTTCATTTCAAAAAGGCGATGAATATATACCTGAAGTGGTTGCTTTTGCTGATGAGGACTTTTTAAAAATGTTTGATATCGAATTTAAACGTGGTGATATAAACAGCGCTTTTAACGGGCCCATGAACATAGTTCTGACAGAAGAGATGGCTCATAAGTACTTTGGGAACGATGATCCGATTGGTAAAACATTGAAGCCATCAGGTTTCACCTTCACCATCACAGGTGTTGTAAAGAGTTTACCTCATAATAGTCACCTGAATTTTGATTTTTTGGTTCCTTTTGAATATTTAAAAGGAATGGGTTTAAATATGAATGACTGGGGTGCTCATGGCAGTTGTTATTCCTATATAGAGCTTAAAGCAGGAACAGACAGCAAATTTGTCGACAATAAAATTAAAGATATTGTCCAAAGAAATTTGAAGGATCCGGTTTATAAACCTGAGATCTTCCTTCAAAACGTAAAAAAGATTCATTTGTATTCTTCAGGTAAATATGCTTTCGATCTTCCCGGTCAGGGTGATGTAATATACGTAAGGATCCTGGGCCTCGTTGCTATTTTTATACTCGTAATTGCATGCATAAACTTTATGAGCCTGGCAACAGCGCAATCAACCAGAAGGGCAAAGGAAATTGGAATGCGGAAAATAACAGGTGCAAGCAAAACAAAAATAATCCTCCAGTTCTTAGGAGAAACACTGCTGATCGTATTGATAGCTCATATAATTGCCATGATTCTCGTAGAATTGTTTCTGCATGGCTTTAATAATCTTACAGGAAAACAATTGTTTGTTGATTACCAAAACTCGGGCTTATATTTTTGGCTGATCACAGTAGTATTGGTTTGTACTTTATTGGCCGGAAGTTATCCCGCATTGTATTTATCTTCTTTAAAGCCTTTGAATATTATAAATGGTATAATAAATAAACCCGGTAAGGCAGGATTCAGGAGAGTCATGGTTGTTCTCCAGTTTTCTCTGTCTTTCCTGCTTATCATATTCACTCTGATTGTCGGAAGTCAGCTTAAATTTTTGCAGCATGGGAATCTTGGCATTAATATTAATAACATAGGTCATTTCAAATTCGATGGTATTCGTAACGAAACTTTAAAAGCGGAACTTGGCAACAATCCTGATATATTGAGTACAACAATAGAAGCTCCGGATGTTTTCGATGCTGATGGTACCGCACAAAGTTTTGACTGGGAAGGCAACAAGGTCAATGGTGAGTTTTATTTCAGTGCTCTTTATACTGATCCGGATTTTGCAAAAACATTTCAACTTGAGTTAAAGGACGGGCGTTTCTTTTCTTCTGATTTTCCAGGTGACAGTACTGCATTGGTGATCAATGAAACAGCAGCAGAAATCATTAGCTTTAAGGAACCAATTGGAAAGATATTATCAAGTAGAGGAGATAAATTCAGAATTATCGGAGTAGTAAAAGATTTTCACATTAAATCATTACACACTAAAATTGAACCACTTGCCATACTGAAATTGAACGGAATGAATGGTAATTGTTATGTCAGAATGAAACCTGGTCATATTACCTCAACCGTTGATTATATAAAAAAGATTTTTAAATCACATAATCTTGATTATCCGTTGCAGTTTAAATTTCTTGATGATGAGTATGATAAGTTGTACCGGACAGAACAGAGAATAGGCAAAATACTTGGTTACTCCTCCTTTCTGGCTATTATAATATCATGTATGGGACTTATAGGATTGTCCTTATTCATGATTGAAATCCGCACAAAAGAGATAGGGATAAGGAAAGTGAATGGAGCTAAATCAATTAAGATATTCTTGTTGCTATCAAAAGAATATCTTGTATTGGTATTGATTTCAATACTAATCTCAAGCCCGATTGCCTGGTTTGGCATAAATAAATGGTTGCAAAGCTATGCATACCGGACTACTTTAAATCCATGGATTTTTGCTGTGGTTGGCCTGATTGTTCTGTTTATCGCATTGCTGACGGTAGGCCTTCAATCGTATAAGGCCGCAAGAAAAAATCCGGTCGATGCACTGAGGTATGAGTAGGAAAAGGCACAGGGTACAGGGGAAGAAGGTGTGAGGTGTGAGGTGTAGATTAACACTGATCAGACCATCAAATTTTACAACCTTATTATTCAAGGAAGATGATGAATTTGATAGAATGGTGAATTAATAGAATAAAATAGCTTTCATGAGGTATAGAAATCCGTCAGTAGTTTTTAAAAAATTGACTAAATGAAAAAGACTATCTTATTCCTGCTTTTAATCAACTTTTGCTCTTTTACTTACTCACAAATAATTAAAGGAACTATTCTCGACAAATCCAATGATTCCAGAATTAGTTTTGCAACAATCTATCTTAATGGAACCTATGTTGGCACAAATTCAGATCAAACTGGATATTTTGAATTAGATATCACTAAGTATAGTTCCATGCCATTAACCATAAGTGCATTAGGATACTATTCCATTACACTTTCAGATTTTTCAAAAGATAAACCATTAATTGCATACCTGACACCCAAGGTATTTGAATTGGATGAAGTTGTCGTTAAATCGAAATCTCTTTCCAGAGAAAGAAAAGAGAAATTAATTCTCTTTCGAAATGAGTTTCTTGGCCCAACTGAGAATGGACAAAATTGTGAAATAACTAATGAAAACGATATTTCATTTAATTATGATTCGGATAAGGATACATTGAAAGCTTTTGCTTCTAAACCCCTGCTGATTAACAATAGAAGATTAGGATACAAGATCACTTATTATCTTGATAAATTCGAGTATTATAAAAAAACCAAATCATTCTTTTATCAGGGAACCATTATTTTCAATGAAGATTCAATAAGTGATAAAACTCAAAAACAATCCATTGACAGAAGAAGAAGATATGCTTATCTTGGATCGAGAATGCATTTCTTCAGAGAACTATGGACAAATAATTTAAGCAAATCAGGATTTAAGATTTTAAACTCATCGGATGAAAATTTAGACTATAAAAACCTGGTAATTCAAAAAGACAGCCTTAGAAAGTTTCTTTCTTACAATGAAAAAATAGGCATTGGCTATTATAGCAGAACGCCATCAAGCTATATTGTTTTTCATAAAAATGAAGTTTTCTTTGATAAGAATGGTTATTTTGATTCCTCAGGCGTTGCGTGGGAAGGACAAATGGCAAAATTACGAATCGGAGATCTTCTCCCATATGAATACAGTAATAATTTAAAATGAATCTGATTGTGGCTTACGAGGTCATAGTTCATTTGAATTTTATATTCTGAAGATGTTTTTATTATCAATACTATTTTGTTTTCTGCCAAAATTCTAATTATCGACTAAACTTTCCCCTATATGTTTAAAACAATTTTCTTATTAATGCTAACCATATTCTGTAATTTAATACTGAGCGGGAATAATACGAATTCACCATATTATTCAACTGAAGACTCGATAAAGATTATTGAGAAAGTTTATCTACATGTTGACAGAGACATGTATTCCCCTGGCGATAATATCTGGTTTAAAGGATACCTGATTGATGCCACTAACAGATTACTGACGAATCATAGCCAGAACCTGCATGTTGAATTGATTTCAACCGACTTTAAAATTATTGACAGTCGTATTGTAAAGCTAGAAGAAGGATTAGGCAACGGGGATTTCCAGTTACCCAAAATCATGAAATCAGGTCAATATAGTTTAAGGGCATATACTAATTATATGCGGAACTTTGGCGATCAGTTATTCTTTATTAAGCCCATTACAATTATTAACTCATCAACTTCAGGTAAGGATTTTCCTGATAGTACCACTATTGCTAGAAATAAACTCGAAGTAAGCTTCTTTCCAGAGGCTGGTTCCTTAATAGAAAATGTTCCCTCGGTTGTTGGATTTAAAGCTGTAAACGCTTCCGGCGGCAGTAGTAATGTTTCCGGGGAAGTATATTCATCGACAGGAGAATTAGTAACAACATTTAAAAGTGTCCATAAAGGAATGGGCAGATTTACTATAACTCCGGTTTTGGGTTTAGATTATTATGCGATTGTTAAAAACCTTGCCAGTGATGAAGTGAAAAGTGAACTCCCAAAATGTATCCCAACTGGTTTAGTTTTAAATATATCAAAAAGCCAGACTAATGAACTGGTAGTTATAGTACGAACAAATCAAAAAACTCTGCCTTTATTTTCAGATAATGATCTTTCTCTTACTTTTTCAGCACACAATATAGTTTATAAGGCATTTAATTTTAAAATAAAATCCCTCAATGATTCTCTTATTCTCCCAACTGATGATCTACCTGATGGCATAATAGCATTAACTCTGTCAGATCCGGGAAATAAACCTCTCTGTGAAAGGCTGGTTTACATTCAAAATAATGAGGATTTAAAAATCAATCTTGAAACAAACAAAACTATATATAAGCAGCGTGATTCTGTGTCAGTTAAAATATCTATGTCAGATAATTATGCGCTTGCTCCGGAAGCCTATGCCTCGTTATCAGCAACTGAAAGTACTTCTACATACAGTAGTTCTCAGTTTCCTTCAACCATTTCTTCCTGGTTTCTTCTTGAATCAGATGTCCATGGCCCGGTTGAAGAACCCTCATATTATTTTGATACGTCAAATCCTGACAGACTAAAAGACCTGGATCTGCTTTTACTTACGCAGGGATGGCGCGATTTTGAATGGAAGTATAAGAATATGAGCTATCTTCCTGAGTACGGTTTCAGTATTTCAGGAAGAGTGAGAAAAAAACTGGTTGATATCCCATTAATAAACTCCACTGTAACAGTTTGTTTATTTGATAACGGAAAACCCTTGATAACCGCAGTTTCAACTGACTCTTCCGGAAGATTTATTCTTAAAGGAATTGATATAACTGGTGATGCAAGATTGATTGCAACTGCAGCCGGAGAGAAAGACCGATTGGAAGGGTGGGTGCTCCTGGATTCTTCAAAATACATATTTGCAATGATGAATGACTACAAAGGTCAATCGAGGTTATCGCCAAATAGCGAAATAATTGATCAGAGTCTTCTCCCTGACTCTGACCAACTCATAAAATCATATATTCAGTATACTGAAATTAAAACCTCGCTTAAGAAAAAATATAGATTAACCGATACCATTAATGTAGGAGAAGTCACAATAATCGCAAGACGAAAGGATCTACCTGTATCAGCTGCTGCAAGAACCAGGCTTTACCTTTATGGGGAACCTGATAAAGAGTTACTAATTACTCCTGATTTGGAAAAATATGGCTCAGTTATTAAATTGATGGGAGCGAGAAGAAATTTCTTTGGAGAGATCTACAGGCCTATTTTTGTGATTGACGGTATGAAAGTCCCTTTTGAAGTATTCAGGTCAGTACCTACTACTATGGTAGATAGAATTGATATATTAAATACACAGGCTTCAATATCAGTTTTTGGCGCAAATACGGAATGGGTTCATCAACAATTAAAACCCGCAGATGGTGTCATTTCTATTACTACCCGAAGAAATGGTCCCTTAAATTCGAATGCAAAGGTATATTATACGGCAAAAGCCAAATTTTCCGGATATAATGAACCACGCATTTTTTATTCCCCAAAGCATCATTCTACTTTAGGAGCAGATTTTAAACCTGATCTTAGAACCACACTCTTTTGGGAACCTAATGTTAAACTGGAAAACGGGAAAGATCTCATAATGAATTTCTATAATTCAGATAATTCTTCTACTATTAGGTTATTTGTTGAAGGCATTACTACAACCGGTATTCCAATAACCGGAAAGGCTGAATATGAAGTCAAGTAAATTGCGAACCTAAATCTGTCACAATGAAAAAAATTATCTTATTCTTGCTTTTAATCAACTTTTGTTCATTTGGTTACTCTCAAATAATAAAGGGGACCATTCTCGACAAATCCAATAATTCCAAAATTAATTTTGCAACAATCTATCTTAATGGAACCTATGTTGGCACCTATTCAGATCAAAATGGTTATTTTGAATTAGACATCACTAAGTATAGTTCCATGCCATTAACCATAAGTGCATTAGGATATTATTCCATTACACTTTCAGATTTTTCAAAAGATAGACTACTAGTTGTGTATCTGATACCCAAGATATTTGAATTAAATGAAGTTGTCGTTAAATCTAAATCTCTTTCCAAAGAAAGAAAAGAGAAATTAATGCTCTTTCGAAATGAGTTTCTAGGTACAACTGAGAATGGGGAAAATTGTGAGATAACTAATGAAAACGACATTTCATTTAACTATGATTCTGATAAGGATACATTGAAAGTATTTTCTTCGAAACCACTTCTAATTACAAATAAAAATTTAGGTTACAAAATCACTTATTATCTGGATAAATTCGAGTATTATAAAAAAAGTAAATCATTTTTTTATAAAGGCAATATTATTTTTAATGAAGATTTGGCAACTGATGGAACACATAAGCAATCCTTTGAAAGAAAGAGAAAGTACGCTTACCTTGGATCGAGAATGCATTTTTTCAGAGCACTATGGGCAAATGATTTAAAACGGTCTGGATTTACTGTTGTCAATGAAGAATGGGATAAGTTAGACTATGCAAAATTTGTAATTCAAGGTGACAGCCTTAGAAAGTTTCTTGCATATCCTGAAAAACTTGGTGTTTACTATTACAGTAAATTTCCTACTAGCTTTATAATTTTACAAAAAGAGAAAATTTTCTTTGAAAAAGACGGCTATGTCGAGCCAATGGGTATTGTCTGGGATGGACAGATGGCAAGACAAAGGGTTGGAGATCTCCTCCCATATGAATACAATAATAAGTAAAAGAGCTTTGTTTCGTATCTAAATTCTTATAATTCATTAATCTATTCTGTATATGTATAAAGTAACTTTTCTATTAATTCTGACCACATTATGCAATTCGATTCTTATGGGGAATAATGCAAATTTGCCATATTATTCAACCGAAGACTCTGTGATCATAATTGAGAAAGTGTATTTACATACTGACAGGGATATTTATTCCCCTGGAGATAACATATGGTTCAAAGGATACATGATTGATGCCTCAAACAGGTTTCTCACAAATCATAGCAATAACCTGCATGTTGAATTGATTTCTCCTGATTCGAAAATAATTGATAGTCAGATTGTAAGACTGGAAGAAGGATTAGGTAACGGGGATTTCCAGTTACCTAAAATCATGATATCAGGATCTTACAGAATAAGAGCCTACACAAACTATATGAGAAATTTCGGTAATCAGTTATTCTTCATTAAGCATATAACGATAATTAACTCATCAACTTCAGGTAAAGATATTTCTGATAGTGTCCCTATTGTTAAAAACCAATTCGAAGTAAGCTTCTTTCCAGAGGGTGGTTCCTTAGTAGATAATGTTCCATCGGTTGTTGGATTTAAAGCTGTAACCACTTCCGGCGCCAGTTGTGATGTCTCCGGGGAACTTTTTTCATCCTCAGGAGAATTAATCACAACATTTAAAAGTGTCCATAAAGGAATGGGTAGATTTACTTTTACTCCGGATTTGGGTTTAGATTATTACGCGATTGTTAAAAACCTTGCTGGTGATGAGGTTAAAAGTGAAATCCCAAAGCGTTTCCCAACCGGTTTAGTTTTAAATATAAATAGAAATCTGACTAATGAACTGGGAGTTACAGTACTAACAAATCAAAAGACTCTGTCTTTAACTTCTGAGCATGATTTTACCCTTAGTGTTTCAGCACACAATATAGTATATAAGACAATTAACTTTAATATAAAATCCCTCAACGATTCTCTTATTCTCCCAACTGATGATTTTCCGGATGGTATAGTAGCATTAACTCTGTCAGGCGCGGGTAATAAACCTCTCTGTGAAAGGCTGGTTTACATTCAAAATAATGAGGATCTAAAAATCAATCTTGAAACAAACAAAACTATATATAAGCAGCGTGATTCTGTTTCAGTCAAAATATCTATGTCAGATAATAATGCACTTGCTCCGGTAGCCTATGCTTCATTCTCAGCAACTGAAGGTACTTCTACATATAGTAGTTCTCAGTTTCCTTCAACAATTTCTTCCTGGTTTCTCCTGGAATCAGATGTTCATGGACCTGTTGAGGAACCTTCATACTACTTTGATCCATCAAACCCAGACAGGTTAATAGATCTGGATCTCCTCTTACTTACGCAGGGATGGCGCGATTTTGAATGGAAATTCAAAAACATGAATTATCATCCTGAAACTGGGTTTACCATATCAGGTAAAGTCAGAAAAATATTAACGGATGAACCATTAAAAAATTCAAAAGTTAATATAGGAATATTTAAGAACGGGAAACCATTTATAACAACAGTTCTGACTGATAGCTTAGGAAGATTTTATCTAGAAGGAATTGACATTACAGGCTCTGCAAAATTGATAGTTAGTTCAGTAGGAGACAACGATGAATTTAGGGGTTGGTTGCTTTTAGATTCTTTTGATTATTCCCCCGATCAAGTTCAAAACAGTTTAGCACAAAAGATGGTTTCACAGAATAATACTTATAAATTGAGTTATGAACAGTTAACTAATGATAACGAATTAGCAAAGGAAAATCTTCGTAGATATATTCAATATACAGAAATAAAGAACTCAGTTCAAAAAAAGTATAAATTATCTGATACAATTAATATTGGAGAGGTAAACATTATTGCAAAACAATCAGATGCTCCTGAATCTCCGCTTTCAAAAAGTCGACGTTTTCTTATGAGTACCCCTGATGCTTCATTAGTTATTACACCTCAATTATTAATTTATAATAATACATCTCAATTGATCAAGCAAAAATTCTTTATAGGAGGCCATGTTAAAAATCCACTATTCCTTCTCGATGGAAGCAAAGTTTCATGGGAAGCAATAGCCGGTTTACCTGTTGATTGGGTTGAAAGGGTCGATATGTCAGATAATATTGCCTCTTATGCAGTATTTGGTACAGGCACAGGAAAAGAACCTATAGATGGAGTAATATCAATTATTACACGAGATATACCTCGAAATACGAGTACTAAGGATTATCACTCAATTAATACAAAAATTTCAGGATATAATGAACCGCGCATTTTTTATTCGCCAAAACATAATAAACCTGATTACAATCCTGATCTTAGAACCACTCTCTTTTGGGAACCAAATATTACATTGGAAAACGGAAAGGATTATTCTCTGAAATTCTATAATGCTGACATTTCTTCCATAATTAAAATATGCGTCGAAGGTATTACGACTACTGGTATACCTATTACAGGTTCGATTAATTATAAGGTGCAATAAGCAGGACAATTATAAATAGTTCTTTTGTTTACAGGTGATTTATTTTCTTTGGTCATCAATAATAAAGGGTACGACAAATAACAAACCTTGCTTAACCATGATTAAAAAAAACAGCAGCTAACTTAGACATATTAGTTAATTGCCTTCGTAAGCCCGGAACGGGCGGCAACCTAATCAATCTTCCTGTAATAAGGCATAGGTTCCACTTAAATTGAAAAGAGATGATACGACACTTAATCTTTATTGGCTTCTTATTCTCGATTAATCATCCTCTGACTTATTGCCAGCAGCCTGATTATATAAGAGGGAAAGTTATTGATTCTAAAACATCCGAACCTGTACCATACGCAACAGTGCGTCTTAAAAACTCTCAGGTTGGGGTCATTTCAAATGCTGAAGGCGATTTCAGAATATTAAACAGTCCAGGGTTTCAATCCGATAGCCTGATCGTTTCCTGTATTGGATTTCACAGTCTTTCTTTGGCTTTTAGTAAGTTAAAAACTTCTGAAACGAACAACCTAAAGCTAGTTCCAAATATATATAGTCTGAATGAGGTCAGTGTAACTGCCAGAAAAAAAAGACTCAGCCCTGAAATTATGATAGCCAGGGCGCTCAGAGATATTAAGAAAAATAATCCGGCTATACCGTTCAGTTATGTATCCTATTACCGGGATTATCAAAAGGACAGTAGTAATTATCTTAACCTGAACGAGGGGATCATACAGACACTGGATAGGGGCTTTGCCTATGCATCAGATTCAAACAGGTACAGATTACTCGATTTCAAAAAGAATATGGATTTCTTGAGTATGAATATAACTCCCTATTATGATCTTCCGGAAACAGATCATTCTGATAAGTCATTTAAAAGAATATCCCATGCAATAGTAGGTGATCAATACGGCAATGAGTTTTTTATATTGCTGGCTCACAATGCAATCAGAAATTTCAATAAAAAATCATTTTCGTATGTTGATATTTTTGCGCAGGATTTTATCAAAAATCACTGGTTTTCAACTCCAATGGGAATTTATGATGGAAGTACATTATTATATAAGATCGACTTCACCGCAAAACGTAAGATCACAGAGGATAATTACCAAGGTGCAATATTCATTCAACCCGATGATTATTCGATACACAAACTTGAGTATTCCGGTTCATATTTAGATTCAACAAAAAAGAAAAAGGATATTTTCAATATTGAGATCGAATATGGGCATGAGCCAGCAGTTAATTCAAAGATGTGTCTTAAATACATATCTTTCAATAATTCATTCATTGTAACTGATACGAGGGACAGTAATTTCTTTAAAATGGAGAAATCAGAATGGAGGCAAGAAGGGGGCCCTTATGGAGATCCTCAGTTGACTGATATGACATTTATAACTTTTTTCAACAGGAAGATCGATCCTGTTTCAGGATGCAAAATGGAAAATTACGACATGACCATCGGCAAAAGAAAAGCGAAGATCACAAGGATTAAAGTAGATGGCCCAAACGTTTACATAACCGTTAGAGATGACAGATTCAAGCAAATGGAACTTGATTCCTGTAACATAAACATTAAAAACCTGAAAGACATTAATGGCAATATCATTAACAAACGAAGAGATCTTGAATTACGTCAGTTCAGGGAACTTTTTGTGCAGGAATACAATAAACCACTGGAATTTCAGAATAATTGTTTTATACAATATCTGCCCCTTGAACAGAACTGTATTTCCAAATCTAAAGAATCAAGAAGATTCTGGATGAATACACCATTAAAGGCTTCAGAAAACCAACAAGATTCTGAGAATCATTGATTGCAACTATTAATTTGGAATAAGACTATTTGATTAATAATGGCATTATCATGACCCAAAGCTCGCATCCATCACCTGGACTTGGTACTCTCAAGACAATTTCATCGTACTACCCGGTACTCTTCCACTTACCGGTTCCGATAGCTATCGGGATTGCAAAAACCACAACCTCATATATAACTCTATTTAATATTAGGCATAAAATTTATTCATGATGTTAGAACAAATCGTGGACAAAGAAGCTTCTAAAACTAAATTCTACGACATAATGGATTTTTTAATGAAGAAAACAGACCATTCCATAGCTAAGGCTCTACTAAATGGGCTCATGGTTGTATTCCTATTTATTGTCTCCTCGGATTTACCTGGACAGAAATCTACTCAACTAATTCAACCCTCAAAGCAGAAAACTATTTATTTGCGAGCCGCCACTTTATCTGATTCAACCTTTCAAGCAACAGAAAGATTTCAAAAAAAAGATTATATTAAAGGTCAGTTAACTGAATTGAACACCAACTCTCCTATTTGTTTTGCAGACATTTCCACAAGAGATAATAAATTAGTTTCGAAATCAAATACAAGGGGAGAATTCCTTCTTTTTCCAAATGATTTCCCGATTACTCTTAAAATAAGTAAATTCGGATTTAAAGAAGAAACGATAGTTCTGGATAATCCTGGTGATTCTATATCGATTTCACTTACGCCCCTTGAAATTCATAAGGAAAAAATCAATAAAAAAACATTGGAGGAATATGGAATAATACTTAAAACAGCTCTTAAAAAATTCCAAAAATATGAAGGCTCTGAATCTCCCGATCCTTTACAAGGAAAACTTGTTTATTGCAGCATAAGTTCATCGGTGGATTCAACGATTAATAGCTTATTCGAAAGTTATATGTACATGAATGTAAATAAGTACTTACTTCAGTATGAGCAATCAGATCTATCCCGTTATGCATCAACAAGCGAATATATTCCGGGACTTTCAGAAAACAGACTGGAATTTAAGGTCGACCCTTTCATCAACCTGCCAATGTTTATTGAAAACTATATCACCCGACGTGGTTTTTTTGATGAGAATGGTAGACATATTGCCTTTATGGAAGTTAATATGGGTGAAACAAAAAATGTTTATTACATCAATGTTGCAGATACTTCGATTGTAAATATCACAAACAACTTCAAATCAAAGCGTAAAATTAGAATACAAGGATCTCTTCCTACATGGATGGATGATAGAAGTTCCTCTACTGTAATTTCTTTTTCGCGAAGTATTGAAAACAGAGACATTTACCTCATTGATTGTATCAGTGAGTATGAAGTTTTCAAGTTGATTCAGAAAAATAAACCTGATCAGAATATTTCTAAACACACTCTTTTTGCAATCGTTCCTGATTCTTCATTGATAAATAATGCTGTAAGAGATCATGTTTTGCATGAAACATTAACTGAGCCAAAACAACAGATAAATTTTAATGAGAAGTATTCATTATCAAGTAAGTCCACGGTTTTTAATGCAGAAACAGAGAAACTATTCCTTAAGCCCTATAAACATGATTTCTGGGTTCAAAACGCATATGTTAGGCCAGATTTCAAAGAACAAAAACAAATTCAAAATTGGGAGAATGGCAATAGGTTTTATTCTGAAAATCGTCTCTCCCCAACAAATGAAATAATTGGAGTTGATTCGCTTGTTAAAGTAATGAATAACAATATAGTTGCTGTTGAAAACGTATATGTTGAAACAGATCGCCCAGATTACCTGGCTGGAGACACTATATGGTTCAGCGCTTTTGTGCTCGACAACCTGCACATGGATTCAAGTTTGGTAAGTAGAATTTTGTATGTTGATTTAATCAATGCAGATAATAAGCTGGAAAAGCATATAAAACTTATTATCATTAATGGCCGCACTAATGGTGATTTCACTCTTAAAAAAGATCTGAAAAATGGAATATACCGTTTAAGAGCGTACACTCAATACATGAGATCTTTTCAGAGTGAATATCTTTTCGAAAAGGATATTATTATTCATCAGTCGAATATCAACAACATTATTGTTGTAAATCCAGCTATTAATAATACTATTAATGGTGATTCAGTTGAATTACATATTCAGACAATTCTTCCCGACGAATACAAACCTCAGGTGAAGCAGCTTGAAGTATTTGTAAGACTTAATGATACATTGAGCGTTAAAAAAATCTTCAATTTTAAAAAGGATTTAGATGGTTCAATGGGATTTTTTGTACCATCGGCGCTTTCCTGCTCTTCTGTTGACATAAAGTTTACCCTTTCTGACTGGGCTGTCATTTCAACTCAACGCATATCGCTTCAATTGAAATCAGGAATTAATCTTCAGTTCTTCCCTGAAAGTGGGAAGATGGTTGATGGAATCGAAACCGTAATTGCCTGGAAAGCAACGGACACTAAAGGTAATCCAACAAAGGTCAATGCTGATATTATTGACGAAAACCAAAACAAGGTTACGAGCATTTCCGGAGACGAATCAGGAGTCGGAAAGTTTGGATTTACACCTCAGTTTAATAACAGCTATAAAGCCTTTTTAAATTTGTCGGGTAATAAATACATTTTTAATTTACCGGTTACTGAGCCAAAGGGTTATGTTCTCAATTTCAATGCTGATTCCGGCAAAATATTAATTAAAAATAACCAAAACAATTTTAAAAACAGGCATTATCTACTAGTATCTGTACGGGGAGTGGTTTATGCTTCAATTGAAACAAAACTTGATAACAAAACTCTGCCAATACATCTGCCCCTAAAAATGTATCCCAAAGGTATTGTTCAGATAACACTGTTTGACAGCCTGTTCCGTCCGCTTGCTGAACGACTGGTATTTAATAACCGGCCCGATAAGAAAATGTTAATTCATGTTGAAACTGATAAAAAGGATTATGGGCAGAGAGAAAGGGTAATTTTGACAATCAATGTTACTGATGCTGTCGGAAATCCGGTTATATCTTCTCTCACAATGGCAGTTGTAGACGTTGCAAAAAGCGACTCAATTATAAACTCTGCAAATATTGAATCATACCTGTATCTTACCTCCGAACTAAAGGGTAAAGTTGATTACAAATTATTAAACCTTGCAGACACAACTCTTGCCGGTAAAAGGAATATAGATCTTGTAATGATGACACAAGGTTGGCGCAATTTTTTATGGAATTCAATCCGGTATACTAAAACATTAAAAGTTCTGTATCCAATCGAAAAATGTTTTTACCTCGATGGGGCTGTATATGATTACAATAAAAGAAGTTCAGGCAGCGATTACAGACTTGATTATTTTGACCTTAAAACAGGATATAACGGTGCCGTAAAAATTGGCGAAGACAGTAGATTTATAATTGAAATTCCTTTTTTTTACGATTCTCATGTTCTTTTCGTTCAGAATAGAAATAAAAGGGAAAGAGTTGCTAAGCTTGGTTTTATCCTCGATACTGTTCCTGTTCCAGCCATTAGTTATCGAAACAATGAACTAACATATGTTTCGTATAAAGCTGGTTCTCTGAGAACTCTCTACCAAAAATCTAATGAAATTGATTCAACAAATGGACCTTATAAAAAGTATATTAACCTGGCTGAAGTTAAAATTAAGGCAAAATCTAAACCCTGGTATTCTACGCCTGATGTTACGATCAATTTAGATAAGAAAGATCCAACCGGGAAAAAATACAATAGTCTGTTTCAGATGATATATGAGGAATTTGGTGAGAAAGCATTTACCGCAAAAGGGTTCAATGCAAAAGGGAATATCTATAACCCGATTCTTGTCGTTGACGGCAGTCCTATGACTGATGCCTATTGTCCACCTTGTTATGACGCTGACCATTATGGCTGGGCAGCAAGTATTCCTGTTAATGAAATTTCGAACGTCAAATTTTATGAAGCTGGAAGCAACCTCAGTAAATGGTTAACCCCGCCACCTCCACCGGGAGCTCCAGACCCCAGGAAGATGTTTTTACCGCTGGTGGGTATAGAAGCCCTCCCGGTTGTTTCATTTACAACGTATTCACATTCTTACAGGGGAAATCCTCGGGGAGCAATTATGTTCCCGTTTCAGGGAATTTACCAGGCTAGAGAGTTTTATAAACCTGATTATGAAAATAACGACAGCAAAATTCCTGACAACAGAACGACTATTTATTGGAATCCTGAAATAAAAACCGATTCAACAGGAAAGGCAAAGGTTTCATTTTATAATTCCGATCTAAAAGGTGAAGCTCTAATCAGGATTTCCGGTGTAAGTTACTCTTTAAAAGATGCCTCTTCGACTATTTCACATTATCTGTCCCATTAATCAAGTTCTTACTCACCATTGATGTCATTAAATTCTATATCCCTAAAGCAAAAAAAATATATATAAAATGACAATTTTAAAACATGAGCTATAACTTGGACGGTTTGCTGAATTAGCTTCGCTGAGCTCGTCTCCCGCTTCGCGGAATCCTCGGTTGCCTTCGACAGTCTAGATAATTGAATAATAGATGGTAAAACCCAGAATTGTTTCAGTATAGTTTCAGTAACCATTAAATGAAATAAGTGCATTCATTAAATATATGTCTGTTTGCGCTTATTTGTTTGTGAACCTGCCAAATCACTAATTCTATTTTGAATAAATTATTGAATTAGATAAAAGTTAACCGTAGGGTTGAAATTGTTTCAGCTATGTTTCAGCCATAAAAAGCAAAAAGCCTCGATATTGTTATATATCAAGGCTTTATTTGTTTTGAAAAGTACCCGGAGCCGGGATCGAACCGGCACAGCATTGCTACCACTGGTGTTTGAGACCAGCGCGTCTACCAATTCCGCCATCCGGGCTCGAATTGTCTTAAGGTCTTGTGGTCTTGCAGTCTTGCAGTCGTTCAATAAAAGAACAGGCTGCGAAAATATGAAAAACTTTTGTCTTTATACTTTTGTCTTTTGTCTTTTTTCTCCTCTTCTCCCTTTTCACCCCTTCTTCCTCACAATTACCTCTCTGATTGCCAACTCTATCCCTTCCGCATCAAACCCGCACTCTTTGTACAATTCTTCCTGGGTTCCCTGCTCAACGAAATAGTCAGGAATACCAAGCCGCCTGATTTCAGAGTTATAACCGTTGTCCGACATGAATTCAATAACTGAGCTGCCGAACCCTCCTTTAAGGACTCCGTCTTCAACAGTAATTATATACCTGAATTTTTTAAAAACCTTATGAAGGATGTCCTTATCAAGCGGAGCGACGAACCTCATGTCATATTGAGCGACTGAAATATATTCTTTTGACAGTTTGTTAACCACAGAAGCAACGGTTATTCCGGGATGACCAATAGATAAAACCGCTATATCAGCGCCATCACTTATCTGCCGGGCTTTACCTATTTCAATTTCAACGAATGGTTTTTCCCAATCTCGATAGATTCCTCTTCCGCGAGGATAACGAATTGAAAAAGGAAAATTGTTTTTCTCAAGCTGAGCGGTATACATCAGATTCCTTAGTTCAATCTCATCCATTGGGGCAGAGACTATCATATTTGGAATACTTCGCATAAATGCCATATCAAAAAACCCATGATGGGTGGCACCGTCGGCGCCCACAAGACCACCTCTGTCAATGCAGAAGACAACGTGCAGATTCTGAAGGGCAACATCGTGAATTATCTGGTCGTATGCTCTCTGGATAAATGATGAATAAATTATACAGAATGGTATCATTCCCTGTGTGGCGAGTCCAGCGGAAAATGTAACAGCATGCTGCTCTGCAATGCCTACATCGAAAGTTCTCTCTGGCATCTTTCTCATCATAATATTAAGTGAGCTGCCGGTTGGCATTGCTGGAGTGATACCGGCTATCTTATCATTCAATTCTGCAAGTTCCAGGATTGTCTTTCCAAATACTTCCTGGTAAGTGAGGGGTGAATTTGCAGCTGAAGTGCTGATTATCTCGCCGGTTCTTTTGTCGAACAAACCAGGAGCATGAAATGTTATCTGGTCCTCTTCAGCATGTTTGAATCCCTTGCCCTTTACGGTAAGGCAATGAAGTAATTTTGGTCCAGGGATCCTCTTCAGATCCTCCAGCACTCTGGTAAGGTGAAGAACATCATGACCGTCAATCGGACCGAAATATCTGAAATTCAGTCCTTCAAAAAGATTACTCCGGTCGAGGATTGTGCTCTTGGCACCTGCTTCAATCTGTGCAGCCAATGTACGGGCATTTGGTCCCAGTTTACCGAATACTCCAAGCACTTTCCATACCCTGTCTTTAAATCTGTTATATGTTTTGCTTGTTGTAATATCAAGAAGATACTCCTTAAGGGCACCGACGTTGGCGTCGATAGCCATGTTGTTGTCATTGAGAATCACGAGGATATCGGACTTGCCGATACCGGCGTTATTCAGACCTTCGAATGCCTGTCCGGCCGTCATTGCACCATCGCCTATAACCGCAACAACATGTCTGTTCTCGCCCTTGGCACTGGCTGCAACTGCCATTCCGAGAGCTGCAGATATGGAGGTCGAGGAATGCCCTGTGCCAAACGAATCATACTCACTCTCGGCCATCTTTGGGAAACCGCTTATTCCCTTATATTTTCTGTTTGTTGTGAAATTTTCCCGTCGTCCCGTGAGTATTTTATGTCCATAAGCCTGGTGACCCACATCCCAGATTATTTTATCGTATGGTGTATTAAATACATAGTGAAGAGCGACGGTTAACTCAACAACTCCAAGGCTGGCGCCCAAATGCCCGGGGTTATTGCAAACGACATCAATTATAAACTGCCTCAGTTCTGAACTCACCTGTGCAAGATCATTTGGATTGAGCTTGCGCAGATCTTCCGGGGTATATATTTTGGAGAGTAAATTCTCTTCTTTGTCCATTAAGAGATGGTTAAAAGAAACAACCGACAAATATAACAATTATTATTCCTGAGTGATTGCAGAAGCATACCCGGGATTTTCTTATTTTTGTTCAGGAATTTGACGGGTGAGATGCAATTTTTGTTTGGATGAGAGGTTATAATTTAAATCAAATTGAGGTTATGAACAGATCAGTCTTTTACATCCTGGGTTTTCTTGTCTTGGTGGTTTTTTCAATATCATGTGTCTCCGCAAAGAAATACAGCAGTTTGCAGGATACCAGCAAACAGTTTATGAATGAGAGAGACACATTCAAAACAGATAATATTGGCCTTGAAATGCAAAACAAGGAACTTAAGGCCAGGCTGGCAACACTTGAAAAAGAAGCAAGTACCGTTGAGCAGGAAATAGCGGCAGCGCAGAACGAACGCGACAAAGCCGTAGATAATTTTAATAAAGTATCCACTAAATATACCGAATTGCAAAATGCTCAGGAAGATCTGATTAAAGGAAATGTTAAAGAGACTCAGAAATTGCTTGCCGAGCTGCAGACGGCGCAGGATAATCTGCAGAAAAAAGAAGATCTTCTCCGTCAGCTCGGACAGAACCTCGATACTAAAAAAGCATCACTCGACGAGCTTACTTTTGAGTTGGAAAAGAGGAATGCACGTCTTGCTGAACTGGAAAAAATACTCGATGCACAGAAAAAGATCGTTCAGGATCTGAAGAATAAAGTATCAGAAGCGCTTCTCGGCTTTGAGAACAATGGTCTCACTGTAACTATGAAGAATGGGAAAGTCTATGTTTCCCTCGATGAAAAACTCCTCTTCAAATCAGCCAGCTGGGATATTGACGCCAATGGCAAAAATGCATTGAAAAAGCTGGCAGGCGTACTAGAAAAAAATCCGGATATTCAGATTATGATCGAAGGGCATACTGATAACGTTCCATATAACCCCGGCAACAGCCAGTTAAAAGACAACTGGGACCTTAGTGTCAAGCGGGCCACTACTGTCATCAGGGTACTTCTCGAAGGATCAAATATTGATGCAAAGCGATTGACTGCTGCAGGGAGAAGTCAATATTCACCTGTTGATGACCACAATACCAATGAAGCCCGTCAGAAAAACAGAAGAACTGAGATCGTTCTTACACCTGATCTGACAGAACTATATAATCTGATAAATAAGTACTGATTCACTTTGAAATCTTTTTTATTCAGCTCCTTCCTTGATTAGGGTGTTTTGCATTTTCACCCCCGGTTGCACCGGGGGTTATTCATCTGTGGCTCTTTCAGAGCCTGATCATAAAATAATTATTTCGAAAATTCCTGTAACTTCACGTTCATATTCCTGAGGGCCCTGAGCAGATTATCTTCAGGACGGAGGAAATCCTGGTTTCCCCAGAATAAAGGGTCATAACTTTTAATTGTCTCTGAAAATATTGAATGTACCGGGGCCAGTTCTTCCCTATCAAACCTGGTAACATTGTTTAATTGCATTTCGGTAATTGCCAGTTCAAAAAATACTTTAAACTGTGTATGGAAGAGTTTTTTCTTCTGGTTTGAAGAGAATATAAGATCGCCCCTTACATGGTTTAAAAAATACCTGTTGTTCATTTTACGGTAACTTACGGAATACTTTACTGAGACAGGCCATGTGTCAAATCCATGCGTTGAAGTTGAAATAAAGGAATCTTTCATTTTGCTAATCATCTTCGGATTTATTTCAAATTCTGCGTTAAGGATACCATAATCAACTGTATTTATATATATAGTGCCTTTAAACAATGGCAGCTCGACGTTCTCATGCTGTTCAAACTCAATTGCATAAGCTGATTCATCATCGTATGTTACAATATCTGTCATTCTGTAACTGTAATCACTCATTGACTCCCTGTTCAGGAAATCAAAAATGTTCTTGGCTCCGTCGAGATCAAGACATGTGCTAAGGCCTGCTTTGAGCCTTATTGCAAGGGTATCGCTGCGGTTAGTATTTTCAATTTTCCTGCTTTTAAATACCTTAATCTGGTCAGCATAAAGCGTTCCTGAATATGCGCTTTTATAGATCTGAAGAATTGCTTCGGAATAGGTCTGAAGTTCAGATTTTTTTAGAACCCCTTCCCTGTAAAAACCTGTCATTAACACGGGTGTGTCGCCATAATTATGAGAGATTGCTTTCACTGTTTTCAGTACAATTTCCAGTGGATTCTGATTCCTGATGATTATTTCAGGGATAGAGATGAATTCTTTTTTCATTGAAATTGTCAGGTTATTCCCAAATGCTTTTTTGACAGGTATTTCTCTTCCTAAATAACCTAGATATGAGAACGACAGGGTATCATTATATTGATCAGTTGTGATTTTCATACCAAAATTGCCATTATTATTGGTAACCGTTCCCTTTCCCTTGTTTTTTAAAGCGATTGTTGCAAATGGCAATGGTTCGGATGTCTCATTGTCAATGATCTTACCGGTTATATACCTGGTTTTTTCAACTGTTGAAGAATCTGATGAGAGGGCAGTATGCCTTTCTGCATGAGAAATAATAATATACCTGTCAATTACAGAAAAGACAAGTGAATCGTTTTTCAGGATATTCTTCAGAACAACTGATAGTCTTGTATTCGTGAATGTCATCTCCGTCTTTCTATCCTGGTCAATAAGTCGGCTATCGTATGTGAAATTGTACCCGGTTTGCCTTGTGATGATGTCGAGAGCATTTCCAGTTTTGACAGAGCCGGCGCTGAAGTTAAACGTAGAGTCAAGAATGCCCCGCTGGCATAACGTTCTTTGCTGTATGCACAGCAAAAGAAATAGTGCAATGGCCAGAAACTTTATACATCTATTGCCATTGAGAGATGACATTTATAATCATTGAGTTATTTTTTTGAAAGGTGGTAAACATTGCCATCTTTTGTATAACCCAGGTTAAAGCTAGTACAAATTAAACGAATTATTGTTTCCTCATCCACATTATCAATTGGTGAACGCCAGGGGTTATTGAGAATATCAGGGTCGTTTGCGACAATTTCCATGTTATAGACTCTCTTCAGATCATTGAAAACGACACTCAGTTTTTGTCCGTTATAATAGAGATAACCTGTCTTCCATGAAAGGTAGTTTGGATCTTCGTTGAGTGTTTTAGCAGAGGTTTTTGAACTCACGGTTCCTACAAAGCCTGGATCGAGCTGAAGAGCTTGTGATCCTGAATTGTCAGATAACAGAACTTTACCGGTTTTTACAAATACCTCAACAGCAGATTCCCTGTTATTTGTAATCACATTGAAAGATGTACCTACAACTTTTACTTTAGCTTTTCCGGCATCAATAATAAAAGGTTTTGTAATGTCAGGTGATATTTCAAAGAATGCTTCGCCTGTTAGTTTTACATTTCTGCCTGACCTGCCAAAATTTTTCCGGTAACTGAATTGAGAATGCCTGTTCAAATATACTTTGCTTCCATCGGTGAGTGAAACAAGGACATTTTTCTGATCATTTCCTGCTATAACAGTAATCTTCTTACTTAAATATCCTGAGTTGTTCATATATACTGCAACAGTGCCGATACTTATTAAGATAATGGCAATTGCTGCAATTCTTACAAATGTGCTTCTTATTAAGCTGATCCTTACAGTTTTTTCATCTATATTAAGCCCATCTGCTTTCAACCTTGAATGAACATTATTCCAGGCTTTATCAACGTCTATTTCTTCCTTATTATTCATATTTCTAAAATCTTTCCACTTTTTACCTGAATTGGCTGAATCGTCAGCCATAAATCGTCCCAGGAGATCCGTCTGTACCTCTTTTTCATCTGAAAGGATAGAGGCAAGTTCTTCCCACTCCTTATCGCTGAATCTCTCTGTTTTTTTCATTTCTTTCATCATTGTGTTAATTCTTTTCGGAATTCTTTAAGAGCCTTTCCCATATTTGCTTCTACAGTTTTTACCGAGACCGACAGCTTTTCTGCTATCTCATTATATTTTAGTCCTTCAAACCTGCTCATGGTAAATATCTTCCCGCATCTTTCAGGAAGCTTTTCAATTATCCTTGCAATTTTTTCCTGAAGTTCTTTATAATTAAGGATATCGGAAGGACTCTCCTGATTTTCTGATTGATTGTATGATATCTCTTCAGCATGTCGTGCGATTACCCTGTTATGTTCAATAAAATGAAGGCATCGGTTGTGAACAGACCTGAAAAGATATCCATTCAATGAGCTTTCAATTTTCAGGTTTTCCTTATCCTGCCAGAGCCTGAAAAACAGATCCTGAACTATCTCTTCAGCTGTATCATGATCTTTTATCATTGTCCTGGCGTATCTTACCAGGGAAACATAGGAGGATCGGAAAAGCGATTCAAACTGTCCTGCATCACCGTTCCTGATCCTCCTTGCTATCTCAGTATCCCTGATCATCGATCTAACCTTATTTATTTTGTTCTCTGTCTGAGAATTTAAGCCTTCTGCTGAGTCTTCTTATTGCTGATTCAATACTCTGGTCGGGTTCAATCACATTATAATCTCCCCAGAATTCCTTATCAGTAAAAGCACCGACTTTGTCAGAAAAAACATCATTGTATTTTATCTTATCTTTCCCTGCAAATTTAATAACTTCCTGGTCAGTACGATCCGTCACAGCTATTTCCGACATTGTTGTATAGTAAGTGTTGAAGAGTCTTTTGTTCCATTCGACTTTAAATTTGACTTCAGCCCTGGAATACTCAAAGTGCCATTTGCCTCCCTGTTCACGATATTTGGTTCTGTAGCTTGCAATTACGGGGGTTACTTTCATGCCAAGAGGTTTTTTCCTGATAAAAATTGATTGAGCTGCCTCTTTGTTTGAAAGATTGAAACCAAATTCTGCTTCAGTTATAGCATACGATTCCATTTCAATGTATAGACTACCCATGAACAAAGGCATTTCAACTGATGGTTTTTGAATAAAGTCAATTACATAATGTGGCTTGTTGTCAATTTCAACGACACCTGAAATCTTGTAATCGTAATTCAGCATAGCATCTTTGGTTAGAACACTTTCAGTGTTTTTAGCCAAGTCAAGTTCCAAAACAGTTACAGGTCCGCCCTGGAGTTTGAAGAGAACAGTGTCCATTCTTTCAACGTCGGAGCCTTTTCTTCCTTTATAAATCCTTACGGCATCGAAACGCAGATCATTGTCATATGGGGCCTTGAATATCTCAACCGCAGCTTCTCCAATTGATACATAGGTCCGGTTCTTTCTGATAGTCTCCCTGTAAAAGGCAGTCATGAGATTTGGAACCGACTCATAATTTTTATCTATGTTGTCAATGGCTTTAGCTACTATACTTACAGGATCCAATGGTTTTACCACTATCTCCTTGATAGGTATCGGAGCAGACACAAGCGCTATAATGTTTTTGGAGCCGTTATCCTTCAGATCACTCAATGGGATTGTTTTATTTTTATACCCTATAAATGATACCTCGATTGTTTTTGAAGTTGAAAGATCACCGATTTTAAGGGTGAATTCACCGTCAATGTTAGTCACAATCGCAACATTTGATTCCTTTACTGCCACCGTTGCAAATACAAGTGGTTGTCTGGTCTCTGAATCAATAACTTTCCCTCTGATTACTAAAAGACTCTGCTGGTCGCTTTTCTTTTTGCCTGAAGTATTTCCTGCAGATACATCCTGTGCTATGAAGGCCAGAAGGAGGGCCAGCACAATTAACGAAGTGTGTTTAAAAGTTTTCATGTCTCTGTTTATTAAGTTAAATAATTTAAGTTCATTTTGTTGCCGAATACAGTATTCTTTCCATTTCAGCTCTATGACCAGTATGCTATTATTATACCCTATGATTATTGGTTAAATATTTTAATAACTATCAGAAAACTTACATGCTGACAAATTGATTTTCTCCGTTTACCCCGGCCCCAAGGGGAGCGAAGAAAATCAATTTACTCTCCACCAGCTGGCGGAATGGAGTAAATAAATTGATTTTCAAGCTCTATTAAATGTTATGGTAATGATTATAGTAAGTCACATTATTTTAATATCTTACTTCCCGATATTTATTAATCAATGATTGAAAGCCTAATTAAGCCTTTAAATCTTTTCAAAGCAGGTTATTCCTATATTAAAGGTTCAGCTACAGGCAATACAGAAATAAATGCCATGCCTGTATCTATCAGTACCGAACTGACCAACAACTGTAATCTCCGATGTCCGGAATGTTCATCCGGATCTGGTATAATGGGAAGAAAGAGAGGCTTCATGGATATTGAACTTTTTAAAAGGATTATGAAGGAGCTCAAACCTTACCTTTATAATGCAAATCTTTATTTCCAGGGGGAACCCATGCTGCATCCATTATTTTTCTCATTTCTGGCCAATTGCCTGACATCTAATAGCATAGTTTCAACCAACGGTCATTTTCTTTCGGTGGAAAATTCAGAACAGATTGTGACGTCGGGATTAAATAAACTGATAATTTCTCTCGATGGTTTGGATCAGGAAGCCTACTCTTTGTACAGGGTTAATGGGGATGTAAATCGTGTAATTGATGGATTGAACAACGTGACACATGCAAAAAACACACACAACTCATCTTTAAAGATAGAATTGCAATTTCTGGTGAACAGATTCAATGAACATCAGATCCCCGGTGTACGACGTTTGGCTAAAAGTATTCATGCATCTTTGAAGCTGAAGTCGATGCAAATAGTGAATAAAAAAGACATTCCTTTATGGATGCCATCAGAAAGCCGATTCAGAAGGTACAAATTTAAGGAAGGGGAATACAGAATAAAAAGTTCTTTACCTGACAGGTGCACCAGAATCTGGTTTACCCCTGTAATTACATGGGATGGGAAAGTTGTTCCCTGCTGTTTTGACAAGGATACTGAATATATAATGGGCGATCTGAACCAGGATTCATTCGCTGAGATTTGGAATGGTCCTAAATACAGGATCTTCAGAAAAAGTATTCTATCGGGCAGACATATGATAGAGATGTGCAGAAATTGCACTTCAGGGTTGAGAGGAGTCAGGTATTAACCATGAAGGGGGGCAAAACCTATACTGTCATTACATCCTTCTCCTTGGTTGCCATCACCTTATCAATTTTTGTGTTATAGGAATGGGTCATTTCCTGAACTATTTCGACAGCTTCTTTTTCAAGATCTTCAGGCAATCCGTCTTTAAGTAATTGCTTCAACTCATCGTTTGCCCATTTCCTTGCAGTACGGATGCTGATCTTGGCTGTTTCTCCTTCGTTCCTGACCTGTTTAACAAGCTGATGTCTTCTTTCTTCCGTCAGCGGTGGTATATTTATACGGATAACTTCTCCGTTATTTACAGGTGTGAGGCCAATATTGGCAGCCATTATTGCTTTTTCTATCGGGCCGAGCATATTTTTTTCCCAGGGTTGTATAAGAATCGTTTTTGGATCGGGTGTATTTATATTGGAAACCTGGGTCAGTGGAGAATTCACTCCATAATAGTCAACTGTAATACCATCCAGAAGAGCAGGATTAGATCTTCCTGCACGCAGACGGGCAAGTTCATGTTCAAGATGCTCAAGGGCTTTTTCCATTCTTTCCTTCGTCTCTTCAGTTATCAGTTCTGTTTCTTCATTCATAAGGTTCAGGTTAGAGAGTTGTACAACAAAAATAGTAAAATAGACGGAATGACAATAGCCTGGTCAATTGGTTACAAGAGTTCCGATTGTGTCTCCATCAATCAGTTTATTCAGATTTCCGGTTTTATTCATATCGAAAACCACAAGAGGCATATTGTTATCCCGGCACATAGTAAAAGCTGTGGAATCCATAACTTTAAGTTTTTGTCCAATAACTTCTTCAAAAGAAATTTTGTCAAATTTTCTGGCGGTCGGGTCTTTTTCCGGGTCTGCGGTGTAAACTCCATCCACCCTGGTGCCCTTTAAGAGAACATCAGCACCGATTTCAACAGCTCTCAGGGCTGCAGCTGTATCAGTTGTAAAGAAAGGATTGCCGGTGCCTCCCGAAAGGATACAGACAGTTTTGTTTTTCATTGCTTCCAGTACTTTGTCCCTGTTATAGAGTTCTCCAACTGGTTCCATCCTGATTGAAGTGAACACTTTTGCTTTGTACCCAAGCCTTATTATGGCGCCTTCCAGGGCAAGGCTGTTGATTACAGTTGCAAGCATCCCCATCTGATCGCCTTTTAACCGGTCAAATCCTGATTCAGTTCCTCTTAAACCACGAAAGATATTCCCGCCCCCGACAACAATCGCCACTTCACAACCTTTATTTATAACTTCAATAACCTGTTTTGAATATTCTTCAAGAACTGAATCGCTGATTCCCTGGTTCCCGTTTCCGGCCAATGATTCGCCGCTAAGTTTCAAAAGAATTCTGGAATATCTCATATAATTTATAGGTAAGGTTTATTACTTTAGAAGATAGAACGCAACGAATTTAGTAAATCCGCAGGTAATTATAAAGAAGTTATTAATTATAGATGAGAGATTGCATTGTTTCTTTTGGGGGATGTCTAAAAATCAGACACAATATTGTATTTTTCTCTGTGTAACTCTGTGCATTCTCTGTGGATCTCTGTGTAACAATATATTAAGAACTTACACAGAGGGGCACAGAGGTTTCACAGAGTGCCACTGAGGACTTTTTTGACATCTTCTTCAAAAAAAAACCCGGCCAGATGCAATTGATCAGGGATGTTCTTTTGAATATAATCTTCTCTATCTTGAGATATGATCTACTGTTTGTTTTTCTCGATCTCCTTCCATACGAGGGCACTTGCTCCAAGAATAGCTGCAGAACTTTCTTTTAACTCTGACGGAAGGATTTTGACTTTATTACGGAATACGGGCATCAGGTGGCGTTCCATACTCTCTTTAGTGGGTTTAAAAATATAATCACCGGCTGCTGCTGCACCTCCGAAAAGGAATATTGCTTCCGGGCTCAGATAGTGAACAGTATCGGCTAAGGCACGGCCAAGCACTTCTCCGGTTATCTGGAAAACCTCTTTAGCAATACTATCTCCTTTTTCAGCTGCATCAAAAACAATTTTTGATGACATTTCGCTCATAGGGATATTCAAAAGCGGGCTTTCTGACGGATTATATTTTGCAAGGAGCTCGTAAACTGTACGCTTGATACCTGTAGCTGAACAATAAGCTTCCAGATGGCCGAGACCTCCGCAACCGCAGAGACGTCCTTGAGGTACAACAGTTACATGTCCGCACTCACCAGCAAAGCCATCTGAACCGTAAACCAGGTCGCCATTAACAATCAGCCCGCTTCCAAGTCCGGTGCCGATAGTCATCATCGCAAAATTCTTCATCCCTTTTGCACCACCGTAGATCATCTCCCCAAGGGCAGCTGCATTGGCGTCATTAGTTAATTTTACAAATTTAAATTCAGAAAAATTTCTATGAATGAGTGAAGCAAAATTAACAACACCCACAAATGGCAGATTCGGAGCATATTCGATTGTTCCTGTGTAGTAATTTGCATTCGGTGCCCCAATCCCAATACCTATCACTTCTATCTGGGGATTTATCTGTTTTACAACTTCAATGGCTTTTTTAATTTCAGCAGTCAGATCGCTGACGTATTTGCTTACTAATGTATCAGACACCGCCTGAGTCATACCTGGGTTTTCTGATTTCTGTGGAGTTGGCATTTGTGGTTTTCTTTCATACAGCACGTTACCTTCGCTGTCAACTACTCCGATTGCGGTATTTGTTCCACCTATATCAATTCCAATTGATACCCTTTTCATTTTTATAGTTTTTAAAATAAGTAAAAAATTATATTGAATAAACAGACACAAACAGAGTTTTATTTAATAATTACTATTTATGTCAGTTTTTCAATCAATTTAATTCAATCTATTTGGTTTTGCTTCCCTTAAAAGCAAAGAAGACAATGTAGAGGTAAGATACAAGAGGCACCAACAAAGCAGCGCGAACACTTATACTATCAGTGAAATAGCCCATCAACAAAGGAATCACTGATCCACCTACGATCATAGTATTGATAATCCCTGAAGCCATTGGCATCTCAAAGTTGTCAAGATTTTTAACTCCCAGTGCAAAAATATTCGGGAACATAATTGAGTTAAAGAAACCTATCGAAAGAAGTGCCCAGATACCAACACTGGCACCAAGAACTGTTGCAGAAAATACTAAAACTGCCGCAATAATAGCAAATACCCCAAGCATAACATTTGTTTTCCCTTTTGAGAAGGTCATTGCCAGGAAGTTAACAATAGCAATACCCAGGAATATAAGACCGTTTACAGGCTGAGAATTGAAAACAAAAGCACCATCTTTTATCTGGCTACTTGTTACTAACCAGCCTACAAAAAATGCCAGTATAATTACAGCGCCCGAGTACATGAATTTCTTTTTTTGCTCCATAGCGCTTAGGTTAATAGATCCAAGGAAACGGCCAACCATAGCACCACCCCAATACATGGCAGCTAATTTGGCAGCTTCACCAATAGCCCATTTACTCTCTCTTAAATATGGAACTACTGCTGTCGAAATACCAACTTCAGCACCAACATAAAAGAAAATTGCAAGAGCGCCTAATAAAACATGGGTATGCTTCCAGATGCTCTTCCTGCCAACTACTTCTTCCCCACCAATTATTTCAGGAAGTTTCATGAAGTAAATAGCTAATGCAATCAATAATACAATTCCTCCGATTATAAGGAATGGAGTCTGTACAGCGGTTGGTCCCATTGCGATTGCAGCAGGTGTAAGAACTAAAATTCCAACAACAAAAGGAGCGACCGTAGTAGCTAATCCGTTTAATGCCTGAGCCAGATTAAGCCTTGATGAAGCTGTATTTTCTGAACCGAGTGCAGCAACATAAGGATTTGCGGCAGTCTGAAGAAAAACTACTCCTGTTGCCATAACAAAAACTGCACAGAGGAAAAGTGCATATGAAGGTACAGCTACAGCAGGATAGAATAAAAAGCTACCTATACTTATAAGGAGTAACCCGATTATAAGCCCCATCTTATAACCTGTTTTCTTAATAATTTTTCCGCATACAAACGAAAATGCAAAATATGCGAAAAAGAATACTCCATTGACAAGATTTGCCATGAAGTTGCTCAGGTGAAAGGTTGCCTGAACCTGATCTTTTAAAGCAATGTTGAAATTGGTAATGAATCCGAAAATAAAGAAGATCATTAACATTAGGGTCATTCCCATCCGTAGATTGCTATTTGATTGTTCTTTCATTTAGTGGGTTTTTTTCGTTATGGATAAGTAAATTGTTTTATTAAATGCAATGAACAAATTTATTAAACTAATTGAATTAAACTAATGAAAAAACGTTTTTCTTATTTGCACTGTCAATGACGGAGCGATCCTGGAAGGGCATGGTACAAAAAAAGTGGCGCCCTGAAGCGCCACCAGATATTGAAATATGAACCTACGTATTATAAATTTAAAGAATAGCGTTTGAATTCTGTTACTGTAAGGTCTTTACTGGCAGATTGAAGATACTGTTTAATGGTCATCTTGTTATCCTTTATGAAATCCTGATTCAGAAGTGTGCTTTCCTTGAAGAATTTAGCAAGTTTGCCTTGTGCGATCTTATCAAGCATTTCTTCAGGTTTCCCGTCACGTCTTGCCTGTTCTTTTCCGATTTCGAGCTCCTGTGCAATAGTCTCAGGTTTTACAAAATCTTTATCGACAGCAACCGGATTCATTGCAGCAATCTGCATTGCTACATCTTTATAAACCTGGACATTGGCTCCTGATTTTGTAAAACCAACGAGTGTGGCAAGCCTGTTACCAGGGTGAATATAAGCCTGGACATGAGCTGCTTCGATCTTTTCATAATAAGAAAGATCCAGTTTCTCGCCAATTATACCTACATATTCAACCACTTTTTCTCCAACTTTGCCACCATCCATAGGAAGTGATTTAAGTTCGTCAAGGCTTCCGGGTTTTTTAATAACCGCGATATCGAGAATTTTATTTGCCAGAGCCATGAAGTCAGCATTCTTTGCGACAAAGTCTGTTTCGCTGTTAAGTACGATCATTGCACCGGCTGTTCCATCAGAAGAGACTTTTGACAGTACGACTCCTTCGGAAGCTTCTTTATCGGCCCGTTTGTTGGCAACCGCCTGTCCCTTCTTACGAATTATTTCGATGGCTTTATCAAAGTTACCTTCGGACTCTTCAAGAGCTTTTTTACAGTCCATCATCCCTGCCAGAGTAACTCTTCTTAGTTTTGCAACATCAGCAGCATTTATAGCAGCCATAATTATACCTTTCTAAGTTATGATTTAATATTTTTTACAATTCTTCTTCTGTCTCATCAATTACCTTCACGATATCTTCATCTTCATCTGATTCGTCTGCAACTTCGTCATCAACTTCGACCTCTTCTTCCTCCTCAACGATTGCTTCAATAATAGCAGCAGGAATATCTTTTGTTTCAAGCTCTCTCCGCATTACTTTTTTGTCTTTCTGCTGAGGCTCTTTGTCTTTTTCGATTTTTCTCTCATTAAGTCCCTCTTCAATTGCCTGGCACAATATGCCGACAATCAATGATATCGACTTAGAAGCATCGTCATTTGCCGGAATCGGGAATTCTATATCGGAAGGATCTGAATTGGTATCAACCATTGCAAAAACCGGAATTCCGAGTCTTTTTGCTTCTCTGACGGCAATATGTTCCTTTGTGACATCAACAATAAATAGCGCTGACGGGAGTCTGGTAAGATCTATTATGCTTCCAAGTGTTTTTTCAAGTTTGGCTCTTTGCCTGGTAACCTGTAATCTCTCACGCTTTGAAAGGTTCAGAAAAGTTCCGTCTGTAGCCATTTTGTCGATTGAAGACATTTTCTTAACAGCCTTACGGATAGTCGGGAAGTTGGTAAGCATGCCACCGGGCCAGCGTTCTGTAACATAAGGCATATTAACTGCTTTGACTTTTTCGGCGACAATCTCTTTTGCCTGTTTCTTAGTTGCTACGAACAGCACTTTTTTGCCAGATTTGGCAATGTGTTTCATTGCTGAAGCAGCTTCATCAATTTTAACAGCTGTTTTCTCAAGATCAATAATGTGTATACCGTTGCGCTCCATAAAAATATAAGGAGCCATAGCCGGATTCCACTTTCTTTTAAGGTGTCCGAAATGAACACCGGCATCAAGTAATTCTTTGAAATTTGTTCTAGGCATTTTTTGGTTTTTTAAGTTTACATTCTTTCAATCAATTGCAAAGTAGCCCCGCCAGCTGGCGGGAGTCTTCACAATTTAGATACTAAACTTGCATCTATAACGACTGTTTTTTTAATTCTAACGTTTACTGAACTGGAATCTCCTGCGGGCTTTTGGCTGCCCTGGTTTTTTCCGTTCAACTTCACGCGGATCGCGAGTTACGAATCCTTCGGCTTTGAGTTTGCCTTTGCATTCGGCATCCATCATGATAAGGGCTCTTGTTATTCCAAGACGCAAAGCTTCGGCCTGGCCTTTTACACCACCACCATCGAGATTGACATTGATATCATACTTTTCAACGGCATTCATAAGAACCAGGGGCTGTGTAACAACATACTGAAGTGTTTCAGCACCAAAATATTCTTTGTAATCTCTGCCGTTAACAGTAATTTTACCTTTGCCATCGCTCAAATATACCCGGGCTACAGCTGCTTTTCTTCTTCCAAGAGCATTGATTGTTTCCATTTATCTTGCTTAAAATATTTTAAAGTTCAATTTTTTTAGGTTTCTGTGCTTCATGTGGATGTTCACTTCCTGCATAAACATGCAAATTTCTGAAAAGTGCGCTCCCAAGCCTGTTCTTTGGCAACATACCTTTTACAGCTTTCTCTACCAGCCCGATGGGATTCTTCTTCAACAGCGCTTCAGCAGTCGTAAATCTCTGACCTCCGGGGTAACCGGTATGCCTGACATAGACTTTATCTGACCATTTTTCACCTGTCAGATCGATCTTTTCTGCATTGATTACTACAACATTGTCGCCACAATCAACATGAGGTGTAAAGTCGGTTTTATGCTTTCCTCTGAGCATTGAGGCCACAACTGATGCAAGTCTGCCAAGAACCTTGCCTTCAGCATCAATAATTACCCACTCCTTGTTTACAGTAGCTTTATTTGCTGAAACTGTTTTATAGCTTAAGGTGTTCACTAGTTCTTATTTTTAAATTGATGTACTTATATTTAATGTAATTAGCCCATTATTTTGGGGTCTGCAAAAATACAACATATTTTCTAAAAAAAAAGAAATCTCTGCAGATTTTATTTTTGTTATGCAAAAGTAGATTAATTTTACCTCCTGAAAGATCAGCTTTCTGATTTTAATTATATCCTATTACCTCTCCCCAACCCCTCCCCCAGGAGGAAGGGGCTAAAAACATAAAGATCATTTGGTTACCCCCTTCTCTCTTGGAAGAAGGGGGAATGGGGGATGAGGTAAACCCGGTATCAAAGGGAGAGATTTAAGTTTATTAGGATAAAAGGGGATTGTTCAGTAGTATTTGTTGTTAATTATTAAAGTTTTAGTTATAATAATAATGAAAAATGACAAATTATTTCTCAGAAGGGCAATTGAAATCGCATTGGGAGGCATAAAAGTTGGCGGAGGGCCATTTGGTGCCATAATAGTAAAAGATAACAAAATAATCTCCGAAGCATTTAACAGGGTAATTCTGAATAATGATGCCACTTCTCATGCTGAAATACTGGCAATACGACTGGCTTCTTCCGTTTTGCAATCTCACGATTTACAAGAATGTACACTCTATTCTTCGTGTGAACCCTGCCCCATGTGCCTGGGAGCAATTTACTGGTCAGGAATAATGAAGGTCGTTTATTCATGCGACCGGATGGATGCTGAAGCTGCCGGATTCAGCGATAAACTGATATATAATGAGATTGACCTCGATCCTTTCCAAAGGAAAATATTATTTTTAAAATTGTCTGATCTCAAGGGAAAAGAAGTTTTCAGGAAATGGGATGAACTGGAAAACAAAATTACATACTGATAAAATGGATTCAGGTAGAAGACTATCCCGCGATTTTTATACCAGGGATGTACTTGAGGTGGCTCCTGAACTGCCAGGCAAATACATGGTTGTCAGATTAAAGGATGGAACAACTAGCAGATACAAAGTAACTGAAGTTGAGGCTTATCGCGGTAGCGAAGACAAAGCATGTCATGCTTTTAAGGGAAGAACCGCCAGAACTGAGATAATGTTTCACGATGGAGGCAGATTGTATATTTATTTAATTTACGGGATGTACTGGATGCTTAACATTGTTACAGGCGAGAATAACAACCCTCAGGCAGTTCTGGTCCGGGGAGTTGAAAACTGGCCTGGTCCGGGAAAATTAACTAAAAACCTTGGAATAGATAAGTCATACTATGGAGAAGATCTTGTATTTTCAGACAGGATTTGGGTTGAAGACTGCGGATTAAGCTATGAAGTTAAAAATGGTCCAAGGATTGGTATTGAATATGCCGGTGAATATTGGAAGAGCCGTCCCTGGAGATATTATATTTAATAAAACCTCACCCCAACCCCTCTCCCAGGGGAGAGGGGCTAAATCAATGATTAAATGATTATTACACCCCTTCTCCCCTGGGAGAAGGGGCTGGGGGATGAGGTAGAAAAGCAAGGGAATGAGCATGGCAAGAAATAACAAACAGCCACTGATCATGAGTTAAAGAGATGTTAATTAGAAAACTAATTGAATGCATATAATTTTTTTTTACGTTCTTTGTCAGTAAAATAATCAAAAACAATTCTTTTATGGATTCAATCTGGGGTAATTATCGTCGCTGGAACAACATTACCGGATGGTTTATATTCATCTTTTCTTCAATAGTTTATCTGCTTACTCTCGAGCCAACCGTAAGTTTCTGGGATTGCGGCGAATTTATTCTTGCAGCCTTTAAGTTACAGGTTGGACACCCTCCGGGAGCTCCTCTCTTTCTTATGATGTCAAGAGTGGCCACATTATTTGCCGGAGGAGACACTTCGAAAGTTGCAGTTACAGTAAACATACTCTCAGCATTGTGCAGTGGCTTCGCCATAATGATTCTGTTCTGGACAATTACCCATCTTGTTCGCAGGGTATTTTTAAATGGCACTGAACTCGAATCAAAGAATGTTCCGGCCATTATGGCAAGTGGTATCCTGGGTTCTCTGGCATTTACGTTTACTGATTCATTTTGGTTTTCAGCTGTTGAAGGTGAGCTTTATTCACTATCCTCTCTTATAATAGCACTTGTATTCTGGGGAATGCTGAAATGGGAGGAAGAAGAAGAAAAACCCTATTCCGGCAGATGGATAATTCTGGTTGCATATTTAATGGGATTGGGCCTTGGAGTACACCGTTTGAATCTCTTGATAATTCCTGTGGGTGTTTTTGTTTACTATTTCAAGAAATATGAAGTTTCAACAAAGGGGTTAATCAAGGCAAGCCTGGTTGCACTTTTACTCCTCTGGCTTATGGTATTTGTATTGATGCCCGGAGTTCCGGAGGTGGCAGGTTGGTTTGAACTTCTGTTCGTGAATGTTCTGGGCTTACCCTATAACAGCGGACTAGTGTTCTTTATGATTATTTTATTTGGTGCGCTCACATATGGCATCTATTACTCATTGAAACATAAGAGGGTGATTATGAATTATGTAATGACATCTCTTGTTGTTGTAATGATTGGTTATTCATCGTATGCGATGATTATGATCAGATCATCAGCCAGACCACCTATGAACCAGAATGATCCTTCAGATGTGTTTTCATTATCATATTATATAAACATGAAGCAGTATGGCAGCGCTCCAAAATTTTATGGGAACTACTATAGTGCTCCCGTCACCGATGTTAAGAAAGTTATTTCGGGATATAACAAGGTAGGAGGCAAATATAAACCATACTATCATCCTGAATATTCTTACAACAAGGAATTTGAAACAGCTTTTCCTCGAATGTACAGTTCTGATCCCGAACATGAGAGCGCCTACAAATACTGGGGCAAGGTGGTTGGAAAGAAATTTTCAGGCGGGGAGGGAAAAGAAGCAATCGTTTGTCCGACATTTGGAGAAAACCTTCGTTATTTTTTCCATTACCAGATCGGATTTATGTATTTCAGATATTTTATGTGGAATTTTGCAGGCAGGCAAAACGATATCCAGGGGAACGGAAATTCCATTCACGGGAACTGGATCAGCGGTATAAAATTTATCGACGAAGCACGACTGGGAAACCTCGACAGAATTCCAAAAGATCTTAAAACTAACCCGGGGAATAATAAATATTATTTTCTTCCCCTTCTTATCGGACTTGTCGGAATGTGCTGGCAGTATAAAAGAAATAATTCCGGCTTCTGGCTTGTAATGGTGTTTTTCATAATGACAGGGCTAGCTATAATTGTTTATCTGAATCAATATCCAAATCAGCCAAGGGAGCGCGATTATGCCTATGTTGGATCGTTCGATGCATTCGCAATATGGATAGGAATAGGCTTTATGTTTGTTTATGAAAAGCTTCAGAAATTTCTTGGAAACAAAATATCATTGGCTGTTACCTTCGTGGTTCTCATTGCAGCAGTTCCTGTTCTTATGGCTTCTCAGAACTGGGATGACCATAACCGATCAGGACGGTACACTGCAAGGGATATTGGAGCTGATTATCTGAAATCATGTGCTCCGAACAGCATATTATTTACTTATGGAGATAACGATTCATTCCCGGTGTGGTATAATCAGGACGTTGAAGGGGTCAGAACCGACGTACGTGTTGCAAACCTTAGTTATATTCAGGCTGGCTGGTATATTGATATGATGAGGCAAAAAGCATATGGATCCGATCCATTGCCTCTCACTCTCGGATCTGATAAGTATCTTGAAGGAATCAGAGAACAGCTACCTATCGATAACAGGGTTGATAAGCCCATTAACCTGAAAGACATTGTTCAGTTTGCTGGTTTAGAAGACAATAAATACAAAGTCGATCTTAGCGGAAGAGGCGATTATATGAACTATATTCCTGCTAATAAATTTATTGTTGATGTTGATACGGCAAAAGTGCTTTCAAACGGTACGGTTAAATCGTATTATAAAGACCGGATCGTTTCTCCCATGATCTGGGAATACACCGATGGTGACGCATTCAAGGGCGATCTCGCAATTATGGACCTTCTTTCTACAAACAAATGGGAGAGACCCATCTACTTTTCAACAACAGTTCCTTCTACCCAGTACAAAGGACTTGAGAAGTATTTTATACAGGAAGGCCTTTCCTACAGAGTGGTCCCGGTTAAAACAGATAAACCTGAGCAGGGCGAATTCGGGATGATAGATCCTCTCGTTATGTATGATAATATGATGAACAAGTTCTCGTGGGGAAATGCAGGAGATCCTTCTGTTTATCTGGATGAGAATAATAAAAGGATGTTCAGTAATTTCAGGAGAATCTTCGGAACCCTGGGGAAAGAGTTGCTTATCAGCGGAGATACAATTAGAGCTATTGAGGTTGCACACCGTGGTCTCTCGATCGTTCCTTCCGCTAAAATGCCGTATGATTTTTTCACAATAGGAATTGCAGAGGTACTCATAAGTGCAGGAAAAGCTGAAGAGGGTGAGCAATTGCTAAACGATGTTATTAATTACTCAAAAGAATATCTCGATTATGCGGTAAGTCTGAAACCAGAAGACAGGTATGGTCTCGAGTATCCTGACGGGATTAATATGCAGGCGATGCTCGATATCTATAATCTTGCAATGAGGTTGAAATTGAACTCCATTATACAAACCATAGAACCAGCGATAAATAACTATTACGGAAAACTTTATTCCTCCAAATAGATTCAGATGAGGTTTTTCAGGCCAGGCTTTCCGGCACGTTGGCTTTATCCTGATGCAACATTCAGGATAAAGACTAACTGTCAGGTATTATGTCTGACTTTTGATGATGGCCCTGATCCTTTTTCTACACCTCAATTGCTGGACATACTCAGGAAACATAATATCAGGGCACTGTTTTTCTGTAACGGAAAGGCTGCGGAAGAATATCCTGACCTTATGAATCAGATTCGTTCTGATAGTCATGCTATAGGAAACCACGGCTATAATCATCTGGATGGATGGAAAACTGATTCTGCAACATATATTAATGATGTAATCATGGCCTCGGAATTTACATCCGGGAATATGTTCAGACCTCCTTTTGGCCGACTGTCAATGAAACAAAAAAGAAGTTTATCCAAAACTTTTAAATTGATACTCTGGGATATAATGGCTTATGATTTTGATAGGGATTTTGGAAGAGATAAATCGCTTCGGATACTTAAAAACAAAATTAGGCCGGGTTCAATAATTGTTTTGCATGATACAGCATCTTCGTCTGCAAATGCCATACTGGAAGAATTCATAATTTTTGCTAAAAAAGATGGGTATCGATTTGAAATTATTGATGATTCTTTTAATCCAATCCGGAACAGGATTATCGAAAAAGGTGAAAAAAGTTAAGTTTTCCTTTGTGTTGCTTTGTGTTTTACTTTGTGCTCTTTGTGGTTAATTGGTTTGGTTTTTACCACGAAGGAACACAAAGGTTAGCGCTAAGGGTCATAAAGGAATATTTAAATGTCCACCAATTGAAGGATGGAATGGACTAAGCCAAAAACAGACTGGCTTCTGAAAACACTCTTTCAAACCAGAAGTCTACTTTATTTGAAAGAGGAAAATTCAAAATCGGAAAAGGATTTTCGTGACTATATGGATAGGGGAAATCCCATATATCGACTACGTCTTTCTTATTAATATTCCCAAGCGTTGAGATTATACCTTTGCTGGGGATAACTGTGTCTTTCAATAAAGATACAGAATGGATCTGATCACGAAGCTTGCTTAAGATGTTCTCTCTGAATATTTTAAGTCGGCCAAGATCAATCATCGACCTGAAGGCCATTCCAATCTGGCTGGTAAGCAGAAAATCAACCAATGGACTTTTTCCGGTGAGAGTCTTTTCAAATTCAAACAGGTAGTACCTGTAAACTCTGTCGAAAGCCAGACTATCCATAATTAATTTTGAAGAACCTTGCATATTACTGAAAACCGACCCTCCGCAAAAGATAAAAAGCTTCGATCCTGTAAAGAGTTTTTCCGGATTTCCCATCAGTATGATCTCTGCCAGAAATGCTCCTATTGAGTAGGCGAAAATATTGAAATTAGTAGTTCGGGGTATTATTTCATGGGCCCCGTCTCTTATACCTGATAATAGTTTTATAATATCAGAAGTGGTCTGAAATCCTGATTTGAAGAACCTCAAAGGGTCTTCAGTGAGACGGTTGCTGAGGGCAATATTTGCAAAGCTCGACCTATCTATATCTTCAAATGAAGAATTCCTGACCTTCATAAAATGAACCATCGCCCTTGGATCTTTCCATGATGCCGGTGACCTGTTTATATGAAAAGAAATAGGGAATAGAATCACATAACTGTCAGTATTCTTTGCAAGGTAATATGCCCAGACAAGGTATTTTACCCAGCTTCTCTCATTAAGACCATGAAGTAATAGAATTACTTTATCGCTTTTCGAGTCTCCCGGAATAAAAACAGGATAAGTAAAAGAACTGTTTTCAGTAATGAGAGAATCATTTTTATTTGAAAATTCATCTTCAAGCGCATCCGAACGGAAACAAATATTATGAATTTTAATATCCGAATCCGGAATAGATATTATCTTGTTTTCGTTAGAGAAGACAGATTTAAGTTCATTATAAGTTTTGGTATAAATCATTTATTCGGACCTGATAATATTTTTATACAAAGGAAGTCGACTCACGCACTGAGTGCAAATTTATGTGGCGGATGGCGACACTATGTGATTAAACCTGGTAATATGGGATGTAATTCCACTATTTGTGACAGAATTCCACTGTTTGAAAACTGTCAAAACTCTTTAAAGCTCTGTTAAGAGTAAGAAAATACTTAATTTTACATTAAGTTATCAGATTGCAAATGGTCGACTTTCAAAAACCGATTCCTCCATATTTGAATGAAAAGCAGAATATAACACGTCTGATACTTTTTACTTCACTTTTTGCCCTGGTCTTTATTAACGCATATTCCCCCTTTGGTGCAGACAGATGGTACGATCTGACAAGGCTTGAGTTTTTTACATATTCCAGTCTGACAATACTCCTGGGTATGCTTGTTGTAGTTATAAGCCGGATCCTTATGTACCGAGTCAGCAAAAAGCATGCAATAAACGTTTGGCAATACCTGATCTGGATATTTGCCGAAATATTTTGCATGGCTCTCGCCTATGCTCTGTTCGAAAAACTGTTTCTGAAAGATTCAAGGATTTTTATTGATCTGGTAAAGAATTCTTCACGAAATACTGCCCTTGTTTTGTTATTACCATATTCAACCCTATGGCTATATTTTTCCTGGCGCGATAAAAAGGAACAAATAGAGAGACTGGCGGATTTCCCGGTTTTTTTGGAAAATTCAAGAAACATGATCCCTTTCTATGATGATAAGGGTATTATGAAGTTTTCAATTAAGAAGGAGAATCTGTTTTATGTGGAGTCAGCAGAAAATTATGTGAATATTTGCTATCTGAATAAGGGGAAAGTATCAAAATACCTGCTTAGGCTAACATTAAAAAAGATAGAGGAGAATTTCTTTGGAACAGAAATTATAAGGTGCCATAGGTCATATATAGTTAATTTTGAAAATGTTAAAGTTATCAGAAAAGACAGGGACGGGCTTAATCTCGAATTTGATAATCCTTCTGTTACCGATATTCCTGTCTCAAAAACCTACGTCAATGCAGTAATGCAAACTTTTTCGAAATATTGCCAGACTGTAGATCTCAGTTAACGGTTTTCATATTTATGGGTTTTGTTTATCAGAATGAAATGTTACTTTTGAAATGATAATATATCCCCTGAAAAATGAATATTCTCATTCTGGGATCTGGTGGAAGGGAACACGCACTTGCCTGGAAACTTGCCCAAAGTAAAAAGATCGACAGGATTTTTATTGGTCCGGGAAATGCCGGGACATCTGAGTTAGGAACAAACCTGAAGCTGAATCCTGAAAATTTCCCTGAAGTGAAAGATGCTGTTTTGGGAAACAGGATTGATATTGTAGTTGTAGGGCCCGAAGCTCCATTGACTATGGGAATTCACGATTTTTTTACGAATGACCTAACGCTTAGGGATATACCAATAATAGGTCCTGATAAATCTGCTGCCAGGCTGGAAGGAAGCAAAGACTTTGCGAAGTCTTTTCTTATCCGGAACAATATTCCTACCGCTGCATATAAGAGCTTTGATAAGTCAACAATGAATGAGGCTTCTGCCTTTCTGAGTACGCTTGACCCACCTTACGTTATTAAAGCAGATGGGCTGGCTGCAGGAAAAGGCGTCGTAATAGTCGATGATATCCATGATGCGGAGAACGAAGTTAAGGCAATGCTGAACGGGAAATTTGGTCATGCCGGAGAAAAAGTTGTCATCGAACAGTTTCTTAAGGGAATAGAGCTATCTGTTTTTATTATTACTGACGGGTTTACATATAAACTATTGCCTGAAGCCAAGGATTATAAAAAGATAGGAGCAGGTGACACCGGACTTAACACCGGTGGGATGGGAGCGGTTTCCCCTGTACCTTTTGCAGATAAAATCTTTATGGACAAAGTGAAACAGAGAATTATTGATCCGACGATGAAAGGATTGTCAGATGAAGGAATAGTATATAAAGGATTTATTTTCTTTGGCCTGATAAATGTAGGTGGGAACCCTTATGTTATCGAATATAATGCCAGGCTGGGTGATCCTGAATCGGAAGTAATAATCCCAAGAATTAAGTCTGATTTTTTTGATCTCATTGAAGGAGTGGCTATGGGGGATCTTCAAAGAAGAATTATTGAAATTGATGAAAGATTTGTAGCTACGGTAATGATGGTTTCCGGCGGTTATCCCGGAACATATGAAAAGGGCAAAACTATTCAAGGGCTCGATCTTGCAACCGGGAGTGTCATTTTTCATTCAGGCACTAAAAAAGAAGGAGATAAGGTAGTTACCTCGGGAGGACGCGTTTTTGCTGTCAGTTCCTGGGGATCTTCTATGAAAGGGGCTCTTGGAACATCTTACAGGAATGCCGGGCTGCTGGATTTTGAAGGTAAATATTACAGGTCGGATATCGGATTTGATCTTTAAGACAAATGCTACTGCGTATATTCAAAGGAACAGGACCCGGAGTAATATTTTTAATAATTATTATTCTCATTACTGTATGGGTAAGTGCAATTCTTAATCAGAGATTACACCCACGGTTTATATATGAGAGTGATCCGATGCCACTTTATAGTTTTGTTAAACTTTTGATACACAATAGTCATAATCTGGGAGTTATTCTGTCCTTTCTTTTGGTATCCCTGATGGCATTCCTCATGGTAAATTTCAATACTACAGTTTTCTTTATACATGAAAGAACTTTTCTGCCGGCGTTTTTTTACGTATTGTTCGGAGGGTTATTCCCTGATCAGCAGCTCTTGAATCCGGTAATCCCGGCTTCAATTTTCCTTATGCTGGCAATAATGAGAATTATGGATGGGTACCACAAGACCGGGACAGCCTATAATTATTTTGATGCAGGAATCCTTATCAGTACCGGAAGTTTGTTTTATGCGAACCTCATATGGTTTGGATTATTGGTTATAATAGGGATCGCTTTGCTCAGGACAGGCAATGCTAAGGAGATTGTAATTTCAGTTTTAGGACTATTAACCCCCTATCTCATTACTTTTGGCATCTATTATGTGTTGGGGAAAGACATATTTGCTCTGATGAAGCTTATTGGCGATAACCTGTTTACCAGATCAACGTTTTATCCTTTGCCCCGATTGACTGTCGTAGCATTGATTTTTATCGTAGCATTGATTCTTGTCAGCTTAGTTCAACTGATGCAACGCATGAACTCAAAAAAAATAAAGTCGCGTAAAACATTTTCCCTGATGATCTGGACTTTGTTAATATCAATAACAGTCTATTTTGCTTTGCCTTCCGCTTCAGTAGAATTAGTATGGCTGATAAGCATCCCTGTCAGTTATTTCCTGACTCATTATTTTGTATTTGTAAAAAAGAAACTGGTACCTGAAATATTATTTTCCTTTTTGTGCTTTTTTATTCTGTTTATACAGATTTGGTACCTGATGTAATGTGATTATTTTATCATTGAGACTACTCCGACCCCTGAGCCCTGTTGTCCGTTGGTGAAGTCATAACTAATCTGATATATTCCGCTTCTCTGGCATTCAAAATCAACGAAAGAATAGATCTTGCCGGTTTTTTTATCGAATGATGAAAGGATCAGTTTATTCGTGTCGTCTTTGATAGTAAGAATCAGCTGACCTTTAGAGTTATCTGCATTGCACATAGTAAACCGGTACTTGGTATTTTTCCAGAGAGACATGTTTGCTCTGTATCGTAAATCACTCTGGATTGCTGCTTTCCCAAGCTGTATCCTGAAATCTTTAAGGTATTTAGCATTTGTACCGGCATTTATTGCACATTTACTTACCAGCGGGTCTGTGACTTGTCCAAATGCCATGAATCCGAAGATAAATAAAATGGTCAGAGTTGTAATGATTTTTTTCATACTAATTATTTGAAATTAGCCTGTCCCTGATATTCTTGGTAATTTCTATTACCCCATTCAGCTGGTCTTTCGACATGTTGACTACGCTTGTCTCAGTTTGCTTAATGGTAAGACCTCCATTTTTTTCAACGCTTACCGGATCTCCCTGTGTGTAAGTTATTCTTATGTCACGATATTTGTCTTTGATGTCCTGCATATCTTTGCAAAGATTCGTGAACTCAGGATCACGGTTGCAGTAGGGACTTATCAGAAGCAGGAGGTCGTTCAAAATTATCTTCTGTTCCCCGATCCTGTCACTAAGCACTTTATTGGGATATTGTTTCACAACCTGAGTTGCAAGATACTGGCCCTCGATCCAGACTCCTATTATCATAAGAGCTGAAAGCTGCCCCCTGTCATTACTGCGCAGGTAGGTATCTATTTTATTATATGAATCAACTGAAATGAAAAGAAGGGAGTCAAGATTAGATCTGTTCTTTGATAATCTTTTAATTGATTCAAAATCAAAAAACTGACCTACTTTAATATCATCAGCAATTTTTCTTATTGAAGAGAGGACATCAAGGGAAGACCCTGTTTTTTCATACATATTCAGATACCCCAGATCAGCACCGAGAATACCTAGTTTAAGAGCCTTGTTAAAACTGGTGCTTTGCCTGTTGGCATCTATTGTTTCGGCAATATAGTTTTGAGAGAAAGGGACCTGCAGTGTCTGCAGGAGATTAGCTATCTCTACCGGTGATGAAATGTTTTTCGAAATATCAGCGATAGCTTCCGGGCTTAATTTTTCAGCTTCTGAAACAGGAATTGAGTCAGATTGAGGAAAAACAAACTCTGAAGTTTTGCTTTTTGAATTTCTGCATGAGAAACCAAAAAACATAACGATTAGCAAAATGAATACTCTTCCTTTCATTTAGGATGATGGATAAGTTAAAACAAAAATACAAAAAAACTTATTAACAATCTATAAAATATTTATTTTCGGAATTTTAAATTTTTCGAAAAACCTGACTGCTCTGCCCAGCAGCTCGAAATAAAGCGCGAGGTAAAGAAAAATCGAGCTGAAAAGAACGAGTGAAACATTGAAGGTGAATGTGTCTGACTTCATTCCAAAAATATATTTTGAAGGCGAATAAAAATGTGTACGGAAATTTAAAGGTCCTCTACTGTAAGGATCAAGATAAATAGGATCAATATTCTGGACCAGAGAGTTATTGAAGATCAGAAATTTTTTGCGTTCATAACGCTTGGTCACCATCTCTTCAAGTTTATAATTATAATAAGCACTCTCGAGTTTCTGCAGCTTTAAGTCATTCAAATTGCTGAAAATATCTTTCCTGTCGCTTACCATATTGGATATCCTGTTGAATACTTTATCCATTCTGTCGAGGTATTTTGTCAGTGAATCTGCCACTCCGGGATTAAATTCATATGGAGTGAGATCCGTAATATAATTGAACGGAGGAACATTATAAACCGATGCCATTTTTTCCAATTCGTTTTTGATAAACTTTAGTTTAGTGAACTTACGGGTTGATTTTCTGATAAGAAGGTCTTCGTTGTTGCCAATATTTTTCGGATTGCTTCTGAATTCAAAAAGAGTGGTGAAAAGGGCATCACGTATTGTCTTAATCCTGTAAACCTTATTGAATTCAGCTTCACTTCTTTTCTTTTCAAGATCGTAATAAGTCTCACCTTCCCTGGTAAATTTAGTCTGGCTGTATTTATTATCCTTGAATTGCGACACAATGAGCGCTTCATAGGTCCATCGCGTAGGCATCAGTTCAGCAATCAGAGGCACCTTCTCAACATTGCCTATTTTCCGGTTCAGCTTATCAAACGGGAACATGGCCCCGCTGAGAACCATCATGGGGATTATCAGAAGAGGGATCACGATGTAGATTGTAATGGCCGAATTAAAAGATGCTGATATGTTCAATCCAAGCATATTGGCGCAGAATGCCGTAGTAAATAATGCCAGCCAATAATGAAAATACATACCTTTTATGCCAAGAATCGGGTTTGCAATGGAGACAAACAGAAGTGTTTGTACAGCTGATATCATTATCAGAATGGCAACTTTTGATAAAAGATAACTATTTCGGCTTAAATTAAGGAAATGCTCCCTTTTAAGGATTTTCCTGTCCCTGAAAATCTCCTCGGCACTTATTGTCAGACCCAGGAAAAGTGCGACAATAAGACTCATGAAGATGTATATGGGAATATTTTCATTCTCAGAAAATATGTATATATCAGAATCCGGATCAGGAATATATCTGATTATAAATGAGAGAACAAATCCCAGGATCGGAGCTTCAAGGAGAGTGAGCAGGACATACTGACTATTGGAAATTTTGCTCTTGAGATCTCTGGAAAAATAAATCGTGAACTGTTTAAAAAGACCTGGCCTCTGAAGATTCTTGTGAGGAGGCTCTTTAATCTCTGGCACTTTATTAAACGGATGCTTTGAGTTATATGCTTTAGCCCATTCCTTCGGCTTGATTTTCCTTTTATCAGTATACCTGCCGAATTCGTCAACAACCTGTGTTTCAATAATATTGAATATTGTTTCAGGATTCACGTTCCCGCATGATGGACACTCTCCCTGGTTGGAGTTGATCTGTGCATCGAGAGTTTTAAAATAAATCACTGAATCCACAGGATTACCAAAATATGCCATGCATCCTCCCTGATCGAGAATGACGACTTTATCAAACATTTTGAAAATCTCTGATGATGGCTGATGAATTACAGTGAATATAAGTTTCCCCTTGAGTGTGAGATCACGTAAAAGGTCCATAAGATTTTCAGAATCTCTCGATGAGAGACCTGATGTGGGTTCATCAAGAAATAAAACCAAAGGTTCCCTAATCAGCTCCAGTGCAATATTCAATCTCTTTCGCTGCCCTCCGCTTATTATCTTATTAAGATGAGACCCCACTTTTAGCTCCCGCTTTTCCAGCAATCCAAGATTTGAAAGAGTATGATCAACAAGTTCGCTGATCTCTGTTCTGGTTTTATCCTTGAAACACTGACTGGCTGCATAGAAAAGATTCTCAAACACTGTCAAATCCTCAATAAGAAGATCATCCTGGGGTACATATCCAAAAACACCCTCAAGCTTAACATTATCTTTGGCAACATCTAATCCGTTGATTTTAACATTCCCTTCTGATGGTTTCTGGATTCCGCTCATCAGATTCATCAGTGTTGTTTTGCCTGACCCGCTCGCTCCCATAATACCGATAAGCTTGCCTTCTTCAACTGAAAAGCTTATATTATCAACTGCAGCATGACCCTCCCTGAAGTAATAGGAGAGATTTTCGACTGTGAATGATATTTTATGGATAATTATATCGGAAAGGAAACTGGAACTTATATCACTGTAATAGATGGAATGTCCCTGCTGAGATTTTATTGATCCCCCTTTGGCAAATGTATAAACCTGGCCTGATCGTATAGGGAGCCCATTAAGATATAATTGGTCATCTGATATGTATTTAATAAAATAAAGGTCAACACTAGCCACTCTTAAAATGATTATTCTTGTGTTCTGGTACCCGGTCAGCATCTTCTTGCAGATCTCACACTTTTCATCTCCTGGAGCAAGTGCAAGAATAGAAGGATTATTCAGGTCCTCAGATTTATCATTTTTTACAAATTGTTCAATTGCGGCAAAATCGGTTGAGGATATTTTAAATACTTCAGCGACTGTATTTATTATATTCATCCTCTGAAGTGTGAACTGGCGGTCAGAATTAATAAGTTCATAAAGCCTCATAAGAACCACAACTTTTTGCTCCTGGTTCAGAGTGCGATTGATCTTTTTACATATCCCCAGTATTTTTACAGAATCTTTCACGGAAGGTGCCGATGGCTCACTCAGAACTGACCGCTGCATTATTGGTCCGGCATGCATATCGAAAAGGGCAAGATATTCCTGAACGGTTTCACTTGTAAGCTGTTTGCTGAGGAAGCCGGAAACATACTCGCGTTCGTTCACAAGTATCCCTCTGTCCTGCTTCACAATCAGGGCAAATAGTTCCATCAGGGCTTTTAGAATTTCCTCACTCATAAACCAGCTGCGAAATTCAGAAAATGATCAAGTTGTGTAAACATACTTAATATTAATTATTTAACCAAACCCTTTAAAAGTGGTTAAAAATATGATATTGGCCATTTGGTTTATGGACCACACTGGCAAATAAAAAATTCAAGGAAGGTTCACAAGGGATCTTTTAAAACCTCTGTTCTTGTGGTACTTTTCTAAAAAGTTAAAGATGAAAATATTTATTTTCAAATCCAACAAATTTAATCAATCAGCCATAAAAGAAATTCTCTGTTTCAGAATGGCTCTTTTTATGTATTTTTGATAAATATCTGAATTAATAGTAACATAAATATGAAAATTGGAAAACTCGTTTTAAAAATCGTCCTGATAACAATTGGATTATCAATATCATCAAATAATTATGTCTTTGGACAAACAACCGGAAGGGAGGTGCAGAATTTTAATTTCGACTGGAAATTTTACAAAGGTGACATAGCTAACGGACAGGATCCCAAACTGAATGATTCGGCCTGGCATATGCTGGATTTGCCTCACGACTGGAGCATCGAAGGAAATTTCGATAAATCCTACGCCAGTTCCACAGCTTTTTTGCCTGGTGGAATAGGATGGTATCGTAAATCTTTTGTAATCCCTGCGAATGAGGCAGACCGTAAAGTGTTTATCAGTTTTGACGGGATTTACAATAACAGCGAAGTCTGGATAAACGGAAACTATCTCGGGAAAAGACCTAACGGATATATTTCCTTTCAGTATGATTTAACCCCTTTTATAATTCCAGGTAAGGAAAATCTTATTGCTGTAAAAGTGGACCATTCAAAATATGCAGACTCCCGCTGGTATACGGGTTCAGGTATATATCGAGATGTGAAGCTTATTTTTACATCCCCCGTACATATTAGCCAATGGGGCGTTTCAACCGCAACGAAGGATGTATCAGTTAATAAGGCCACACTTGATATTACAGTCAGTATAAGCAATGAGTCGGTGAAAATATCAGATGTTTCAATTTCAAATTATTTGTTATCTGCAGGCGATACTTTAAAAAGTATTTCGCAGAACATAACAATGACAGGATCTTCCTCTAATATCATTTCAGCAAGTATGGATATTTTTGGTCCAAAACTGTGGGATATTGAAAATCCAAATCTCTATTCACTGGTTACAGTTGTCAAAGGGAATTCTATCCTGGATAGTCAGAATACTCGTATTGGTTTCCGTAATATCAGATTTGATGCTGATAAGGGATTCTTTCTTAATGGAAAGAATCTTAAACTAAAAGGTATTTGCATGCATCATGACGCGGGAACGCTTGGTTCAGCTGTTCCCCGCAAGGTAATCGAAAGAAGACTGGACATACTTAAGGAGGCCGGTTGCAATGCAATCAGAACAAGCCATAATCCTTTCTCTCCTGATTTTCTTGAGCTTTGTGATGAAAAAGGATTTCTGGTTATCGGGGAGGCCTTTGATGAATGGGAACTTCCTAAGAGAAAATGGATCGAGGGATGGAACGTGGGAATCCCCGGTAAAGAGGGATATTCCGTTAATTTTAAAGACTGGGCGATTACAGATCTGCAAGATATGATAAAGAGAGATATTAATCATCCTTCAATTATCATGTGGAGTATCGGAAATGAAATTGATTATCCGAATGATCCTTATACCCATCCTATTTTTAACACAGAAGCTAATCCGCAGTCATGGGCAAAGTATGACGAAAAATTGCCGGACGCTAACCGGTTGGGTGAAGTTGCTAAAAAACTTGTCAGCGCTGTAAAGCAGATTGATGCAAACAGGCCAGTGACAGCAGGTCTGGCTTCGGTATTAATGTCAAATGAAACCGGTTACGCTGACGCTCTCGATGTTACCGGATATAATTATCAGGAAGCCCGCTATACAGCTGATCATAAGAAATATCCACACAGAATCATTTACGGAAGTGAAAACGGTATGACCCTGGAAGACTGGAAAGCTGTTGCTGATAATGACTTTGTCTTGGGGCAGTTTCTTTGGACAGGGTTTGACTATTTGGGAGAAGCAGGGAAATTTCCATATCGTCACAGCATTTCAGGAATTATAGATCTTGCCGGAAATAAGAAACCTGAATTTTATTTTCGTCAGAGCTTATGGAGCGATAAACCAATGGTTTATATTGGAACTACTGATCAATTAAATGATAATAGCGGGAACGATCTATGGGCTCATAAAAAGGTTGACCCTTTATGGAACTGGAAGTTCGGGCAGAGAGTGTTTGTTAATGTCTTTACAAACTGTGAAGAAGCTGAATTATTCCTTAATAACAGGTCGCTTGGGAACAAAAAAATGGCTGATTTTAAAAACAGGACTATCATGTGGGAAGTGCACTTTGAACCAGGTGTACTGAGAGTTGTGGCGAGGAATGCCGGAAAGGATCTCGCATCATATGAACTGAGGACTACAGGTGCGGCAGTTGGAATCATTGCTAAAAGTGATGTTTCGAGTATCAAATGTGATCGGCAGGATGTGGCTAGTATTTTTTTAACTCTCTGCGATAAAGATGGCAATACGGTCTATTCAGCCGAAAATGAGATTACATGCTCAGTTACAGGTTCTGCTAAAATTCTTGGCATGGAGGATTCAAATCCGGAAAATATCGAATACTATAAGGATAACAAACAGCATGCTTATCATGGTAAATTGCTGATCTATCTTCAATCGCTCGATAAGCCGGGGAAAGTCGTTATCAAGCTGTCATCACCAGGATTGAAAGGAACAAGTGTGAATATTGATGTTGTTAAATAATCGTGTAGAGACGCCCAATTTGGGCGTCTCAAAAGAATCAACGATCAAAATGTGAAATATGAGACGCCCAATTTGGGCGTCTCAAAAGAATCAACGATCAAAATGTGAAATATGAGACGCCCAATTTGGGCGTCTCTACGGGAACATAATTTGGCATTTGATGAAATAGAGACGCCCAATCTGGGCGTCTCTACGGGAACATAATCTGGCATTTGATGAAATAGAGACGCCCAATCTGGGCGTCTCTACGGGAACATAATCTGGCATTTGATGAAATAGAGACGCCCAATTTGGGCGTCTCTACGGAACAAAAAATAAAATTTTTGTACTGTCCTTATGGTTTTATAAATTGCAGTGGTCTCGCTTTTTGAAAATCTAATGGCAGAAAAATTCAGGAATAAATATCGTGTACAAACTGCACGATTTTTTGGTTACGATTATACACGTCATGGGGCATATTTTATTACAATCTGCACTAAAAAATTTACACCATATTTCGGGGTAATAAAAAAAGGCAGTATGACCCTGTCAGAAACGGGAATTATTGTTAATGATTTTTGGTTTGAAATTCCATACCATTTCCCAAATGCCCAGCTCGATGAATTTATTATAATGCCTGATCATATTCATGGTATAATTATTATTAAATCAAAATCCGATTCAAAATTAAATTTGAATTATATTAATGTAGAGACGCCCAATCTGGGCGTCTCAAAAGAATCAACGATCAAAAATGTGAAATATGAGACGCCCAATTTGGGCGTCTCAAAAGAATCAACGATCAAAAATGTGAAATATGAGACGCCCAATTTGGGCGTCTCTACGAATTCAATGATAAAACAAGGAAACAAACATTGGAAATCAAATTCAATTGGATCAATTATTAATCAATTTAAACGGATATGCACAATTAAAGTAAAATCATGTGGTTTAGATCTTTCATGGCAACCACGTTTTTATGATCATATTATACGTTCTGATAATGAATTAGATCGCATACGGACCTATATAAAAAATAATCCAAATAATTGGTTAAATGATATGTAGAGACGCCCAATCTGGGCGTCTCAAAAGAATCAACGATCAAAATGTAAAATATGAGACGCCCAATTTGGGCGTCTCTACAATGTTTATGATATATACCAGACCTGATTCAGGATTCCGGTTTAAACAATGTTTTCTACCATTCACGTATCAGTTCTTACTACTCTGCACATTATATTTTTATTTGGAAGCGGCATGCTTTTACTTTGATCCTGATTATATATTTAAATTTAAAAATTATGACAATGAAAAGGAAATTGAATTCAGTTTGGACGGGATTAATTTTGGGCTTGCTTATTATTGTACCTTTCGCTGCAAAAGGTCAGAGCGAGAAGGCAGTCACGAGAAAGTATTTAAGAGAATTGCCAAAAGTGCAGATGAGTAAAACTCTGCAGAAATACAGAATGACTGCCCTCTATACTAACCGGGACCTATATGGAAATTTTACTGGTAAAATCAGAGTTTCCGGGGATTATACCAAAGGGCTGCCGGGTGATAGTGCTGCATGGAATAATGTTTTTATTGCTAATTCAAATAAGGAAGATCAACCTTTTGAGGGAGAAATAAAGCAGGATTATATGGAAAATTTCAAATATGTACCTTCTGGTAAAATGATAAGTGAGAAAGAAGCATTTAAGGATTTTCCATCATCTCTGGAAAGTATTTATGCAAAAAACCTTGTTTGGGACATGCTGTCTTTTGAAATATTCGCCTGGAACTATTACGATTCACTTAAACTTAACAAAACTTATATTGTACCTGATATCAACGGTCAGTTTGATATAGCAGGAGTCGGCAAATATTCTCACAAAAAGATTTTAATATGCTGGAAAGGGATTTCGGAAATCAATGGGAAATTATGTGCAATTATAGATTTTGATGCAATAGACAATAAAATCGAATTTAGTATGAATCAGATCAAAACTAAAGGTACGGAACAATATTGGGGAACCGTAATGGTATCAATTAAGACGAAAAACATCGAAAGTGCACAAATGTATAGCGGAACAATCCAGGAGATTGAGGTAGCAGGAATGAAAGACAAAATTCTCGTCAAAACAATAAGAGAACTTGAAGTTAACAGAATTCAATAGGAAAACTTAAAATTTGTTACAATGAAAACGCCTTTACTCTATAATATGCTTAATCTTCGTAAGCCTGTTTCACATATAACTTTTCTGATTTTTTCATTCCTAGTTACAGCCATTATTGCATTATCGGGGAAATATGATGTTAATCACTCTTTCTCATTTAGTATTTTCATAATGTTATTTGCTCAGCTGGAAGTCTTCATTTATTTGGGATCCAGAATATTCGGAGATTTGAACTTCGATAAAAGCCCTGGAGAAATTACTCGGATAGTACTTGTCAGGTTTTTGTTCTTTTTGGCCGGTTGCATGCTTACATCAATGATATTGTTTTTTTTACTGCAGTATGCGGAATTTTGGATTAACGGAGAAGACCTTTCAAAAGTGTTTTACAATTTTATTCATTTTGGTATCAGAAGCTGGTTTAAATCGACAATTACCGGATTATCGCTAGGCGCTGTGATATTTGTTGTTTTACTCTGGCAGACTTCGCTAAGGAGAGAACAAAAGTTAAGAGAGGAAAAGCTGATCTTTCAGAATGAAACATTAAAGACTCAGATTAATCCGCATTTTCTCTTTAACAGTTTGAATACTCTTTCGGCCCTGGTTGTTGCCCAACCGGTAGTTGCTGAAGAATTTATTCACAGATTGTCAGCAATTTATCGTTATATTCTTGAGAATGGTTCAAAAGACAGAGTTCCCCTGAGCGAAGAACTTGTTTTCATCGGGGATTATTTCTACTTACATCGAATCCGTGATAATGGCAAAATTCAGATGGAAGTTAATATCGGTGATTCTGGAAAGTATAAAATCCTTCCTGTTTCACTTCAGATACTGGTCGAAAACGCAGTAAAACATAATAAGGCGACAAGGGAAAGCCCGTTAAAAATTTCAATATATATTGAAAATGACCATATTATTGTAAAGAATAATCTTCAGAAAATGGCCCTGCAATTAGCATCGACCCGGATAGGATTGAAAAATCTTGCGCAACGTGTAAGTCTTCTTACAGGAAAGGTACTTATTATTGAAGAGACAGCTGCTGATTTTATTGTTAAAATACCATTGATGTTATGAATATCCTTATAGTTGAAAACGAGAAGCCTGCTGCTGATAAGCTTGTAAGTTTATTAATGGAAATTGATGATTCGTTAACTATACTTGGTGTTATTGAAACTGTCGAAGGTACAATAAACAGACTTCAGGAGAAGCCTCAACCTGATCTTATCCTGATGGATATTCAGCTTGATGACGGACTTTGTTTTGAGATATTTGAAACAACCAAAATTGATACTCCAGTTATCTTTACCACTGCGTATGATGAGTATACACTGAAAGCCTTTAAAGTTAACAGCATTGATTATCTTCTGAAACCAATTGATAGCAGCCTGCTTAAATCGGCTCTTGCCAAATTTAAGAAACTATTTGTCGACAATGATCCTTTTAAAAAAGACTTTAAGCAGCTTATGTTTGAGTTCAGGAATCAATATAAATCGAGATTTCTCATTAAAATTGGAGAGAAATACAAATCGGTACCAGTTGCGGAAATCAGTCATTTTTATATAAATGAGAGGAATGTATTTCTCAATGATAGTCATGGGAAAGACTATGGGGTTGATTATTCACTCGATCAGTTACAGAACCTGCTTGACTCCCGTAAGTTCTTCAGAATTAACCGCGAATGCATTGTCAATATCGAATCCATAAGCCTGATGTACAGTTATTCTTCCAGCCGTTTGCAGCTTACATTGAATGATAGGGAAAAAAGTGATTTGTTCGTTGTGAGCCGTGAGAAAGTAGCTGAGTTTAAAAAATGGATCGATAAGTAGTGACAGGTCTTGACCTGTCACTGCTTTTGTGGAGATTAGGGGAATCGAACCCCTGACCTTGTGACTGCCAGTCACACGCTCTAGCCAACTGAGCTAAACCCCCAATAATATAAAGAAAACTTTTCACTCGCTTCTAGCCTCCCGATAGCTCCCGATAGCTATCGGGACGGGATGAGCTAAACCCCCGTAGAGTTCGTAAAAGTAATAATAAAATGGAAAGTTGCAAATACGTTCAGGTTGACCTCATCCTTAACCTCAACCTCAATATTTATGATTTCCTTAACATTATAGTTTTGGCAAAAAGCCACTATTTTGTAATTTTGCGCGATAGTTTAAACTCCGGGTTGCCTTTTACTTACATTTACCCGGTAATAAGTATAATGGCATTATTATTGAATTATAAATTTGCAATAATTATACCCTGATGACTGTTTGATAAAAAGATATTTTCAACAGCTTATATTACAGCAAGAATGTACGATAATCTCAGGAGATGGCTTGATATTGATGATCTTCTTTTCCATGAGCGGAACAAGGATTATGGAGCCTATCAGCTTAGGAAAAGATATAATTCTGTTGTTATTACAGGAATTATATTTGCTTCCGTGGTTGTTAGTTCGGCCGTGATACTTCCTTTTGTACTTACTTCTCATTCTGATAATGTTCTGATGGGCAACAGAAGCTATGTTCAGGTTAATATGGAAGCGCTTGAGCCTCCTAAAGAGGAGATATATGTTCCTCCTGCTCCGCCGCCGCCTCAAGCTGTGCATGTTGAGGAGATTGTTAAATATGTTCCGCCTGCTATCGTCGATAGCATCCTGCCTCTCGAAAAAGCTCTGTTATCAACTGACGAATATCTTAATCAGACTACTAAAGAGAAATCTGATATTACAACTGGTACAGGCACTGGGGATAACCTTTCACAAGGACAAGACGGGACAGAGACCGATGCCCCATTTGTCCTTGTACAAGTAATGCCCACATTTAAAGGTGGCGGACTTGAAAAGTTCAGAGATTGGGTCGCTAATAGAACAACATATCCCCAGGCGGCAATCGATAAGAAGATAAAAGGTACTGTATATCTGACATTCATCGTTGAGAAAGATGGATCAGTAAGCAATGTAACGGTTGTAAAAGGCGTCGACCCCTTGTTGGATGATGAATCTGTGAGAGCTATCTCTGCATCTCCGAAATGGACTCCGGGACTTCAGAGGGGAGAACCGGTAAGAGTGAGATATTCAATTCCTCTGAGGTTCCATTTTTAGTATAATTTGTCAACCTGGTATAGTCTATCATTTCTGCTGTTTCAATGTTTTTCTTATCTTTATCAGCATCTATACTAATTTTAATTCGTATGAAAAAAGTTCTACCCTTTGTTTTTATATTAACAATCCTGCTTTCGGGTTGTGGTTCCTCTAAAAAACAACTCGAAAAAGGAAACTATGATGCTGCTATTCAAAAAGCTGTGAAACAGTTAAGGAAAGACCCAAAAGATGCAGATCAGATTGATATCCTCAACCAGGCTTATAAAGTTGCTAATGACCAGGATAATGAAAGAGTCGGGATGTTAAAAATGGAAGGGAAACCCAATAGCTGGGACGAAGTATACCTGGTATACAAAGCACTGAACGACAGACAGTCACTTGTAAGAACAGTTACTCCCTTGAATCTGAAAGGAAGAACAGTTGATTTTCCATATATCGATTATATGCCCGACATGGTCAATGCAAAACGCAAAGCCGCCGATTTTTATAACACACATGCTGATGATCTTATGAAAACCGGCATCAAAGAATCATTCAGGCAGGCATATACGGAATATCTGAGGGCAAAGGAATATGTTGGTGACTATGAAGGGATTGATAATAAAATTCAGGATGCACAACTCAGGGGTATGAGCAGAGTGTTTGTTTCAATTCAAAATAGCTCAATGCTGAAATTTCCCAAGGAATTTGAGGATGACCTTCTGGCTCTAGATTTCCCGCGGCTGAACTCGCAGTGGGTTGAATACTATACACAAAATCTGAACGATAATACTCAGTTCGATTATTATGTCAATGTGAATATCAGAAGGGTATGGGTAAGTCCCGATCAGTCCCAGCAAAGAGATTCCGTCATTAAAAAAAGGATCCAGGATGGTTTTACATATGTTCTTGATAAAAAAGGTAACGTAATGCAAGATTCCCTGGGCAATGATATTAAAACGCCAAAATATAAAAATCTTCAGTGCGCACTTGTTGAAACAGTGCAGTCTAAGAAATGCCATATTGATGGTGATGTGGATGTAATTCAAATGAATCCTAATAAAGAGCTGAAAAAAGATCCGATCAGGGCTGAATCGAACTTTGAAAATATTTCATCCCGTGCTGTGGGTGATATCCAGGCGCTTAATTCAAATCAGCTTGAAAGAACAAAAACATCAATTGTGCCATTTCCAACTGATATTGAAATGGTTATAAGGTGTTCGGAACCTCTGAAGAGAGTTGTCAGGGAGACAATTCAAAATGATAGGAGGTTCATTTATTAGGAAATTCATGCGATTATATTTTTGCATGATAAAATATCGGTAGAGACAGGTCTCAGACTTGTCTCTACATTTGTAATATTTTTCAAATAACATTGATGATTGAAACAAATAAACCCCAGGAGAGGGCAATTCTGATTGGAGTTTTATATCACGGGCAGGAGGAAAGTGAAGTTGAAGAATTTCTGGAGGAACTCTCATTTCTTACCCAGACTGCAGGTGCTGATCCGGTAAGACGTTTTATTCAGAAACTTGATGTTCCAAACCCCAGGACATTTGTGGGTTCGGGTAAAATTACGGAACTCGCATCATTCATTTCTGAAAACAAAATCGATATTGCAATTTTTGATGATGAACTTACGCCAAGCCAGCTTAGAAACATCGAGGAAGCTCTTAGCTGCCGTATCCTGGACCGCACAAACCTTATTCTTGATATTTTTGCCCACCGGGCAAGAACGTCTCAGTCGCGCACTCAGGTTGAGCTTGCACAGTATCAGTATCTTCTTCCCCGGCTTACCGGCTTGTGGACACATCTTGAACGTCAAAGAGGAGGTATCGGATTTAGAGGACCAGGAGAAACCGAGATAGAGACTGACAGAAGAGTTATCAGGGACAGAATTTCTTTTTTAAAGGATCAGCTCAAAAAAATAGATACCCAGATGGCCACGCAACGCAAAAACCGTGGCAAGATGATCAGGGTATCACTCGTAGGCTATACCAATGTAGGGAAATCAACCATTATGAATCTGTTGAGCAAATCCGATGTGTTTGCTGAAGATAAACTTTTTGCGACTCTCGATACCACGGTCCGTAAAGTTGTAATCGGAAATCTCCCGTTTCTGCTTTCAGACACTGTTGGATTTATACGCAAGCTTCCAACTGACCTTATTGAGTCTTTCAAATCAACGCTAGATGAGGTAAGGGAATCAGATCTCCTGATTCATGTAGTTGATATCTCCCATGCAGCCTTCGAAGAACAAATAAAGGTTGTCAATAATACCCTTAAGGATATGGGAGTGTCCGAAAAGCCGCTGATAATAGCATTTAATAAAATAGATGCACTCAATTATACTGTGAAAGATGAATATGATCTGACTCCGGTTTTAAAAGACAATTATTCCTTATCAGATCTGAAAAAAACATGGATGTCTGCAGATAAACATCATTCTACAGTATTCATATCAGCTAAAACAAAAGAAAACATTGAAGAACTGCGTAAACTTCTTTATGAAGAGGTAAAGAAAATACACGTAAAGAGATATCCTTTCAATGATTTTCTGTATTCAAGCGGGGAATGAAATTATAACGCTCCGTGACTCTCTGTGTCTTCTCTGTGGCTCTCTGTGTAACTAATATAAGAACTGACACAGAGTTACACAGAGGTTTTTTAATATAATTTGTTAGACACCATATACTCTGCTATCTGAATTGCATTCGTGGCTGCCCCTTTACGGATATTATCCGAAACAATCCATAGATTCAGGCATTTTTCCCTCGAAAGATCACGTCGAATCCTGCCGACAAATACCTCATCCTTATTATGGGCGAGGACGGGCATTGGATATTTGTTCTCTGATGGATTATCGTAGACTACAACTCCGGGGAACTGGTTTAACAGTTGAATTACATCTTTTATGTCAAAATCTTTTTCAAACTCGATATTTACAGCTTCGGAATGTCCGCCGACAACAGGGATCCTTACCACAGTTGCAGTTACCTGTATTGTCTGATCCTCAAGTATTTTCCTTGTTTCGTCGAGTAGCTTCTGTTCTTCAGTAGTATAACCGTCGGACTGAAAAGTTCCTCCGTGAGGAAAACAGTTTTTGTCAATCTGATGTGCATAAACCATCTCTCCCTTTATACCTGCTCTTTCATTCTCCATCTGGGTAACGGCTTTTACTCCTGTGCCTGTAACCGATTGATATGTTGCTACTACCAGCCGTTTGATTTTATACTTTCTGTGGAGAGGGGCCAATGCCATTACCATTTGTATAGTTGAGCAGTTCGGATTAGCTATTATACGGTCTCCCTTTTTTATGACGTGACTGTTTATTTCAGGAACGACAAGAGGAATATTTTTGTCCATCCGCCAATAAGAAGAGTTGTCAATTACGACAGTACCGTTTTTGGCAAATACAGGAGCCCAATCTCTTGAAGTTGATGCTCCTGCCGAGAAAATAGCAAATTCCGGTTTTGCTTCAACTGCTTCCATAACACTAATAACCTTGACCGGCTTTCCCTGAAAAATAATCTCTTTACCAACAGATTTTTCAGAAGCAGCAGGCAACAGTTGAGTTACAGGAAAGTTTCTCTCCTCGAGTACTTTCATCATTGTCCTGCCAACCATTCCGGTTGCTCCAACAACAGCAGTTTTCATTTTTATTTGGAATAATTTAAGTTATTGTTTAAATTTACTATGACATTAAAACTGTCAAAATTAACTTTTTTTTCAATCCGTCCCGCTGCATGAAAAAAGTTATTTTGCTGGCTTTATTAATGCCTGTTTCGGCATTTGGCCAGATTGTGGAAAACTTTGAATCTGGAAATATTGTCAACTGGGTTCAAAGTACCGAAGGGCGCTGGAAAGCTGACACTACAGCGAGCCTTTCAGGAAGGTTTTCATTGCATCATATCTTCGATAATCCCGATGCTGGGGTTGACCAGATCGGTATACCGTTAAAAAACCTGCATCCGTCGGAGGGTCTTACCAGATGGTCTTTTCTGGTCAGGCATGGATATGAACCCTCCTCCTCTAATAACTGGGCCGTATTCCTGATGTCAGATAATGCCCCGGTAAATATGTCACCTGATGGAAACACAAATGGTTTTGCTGTCGGAGTTAACCTGACAGGTTATGATGATACCCTTCGTCTCTGGAAAGTAAAAGGGAAAGAGGTCACAACTGTAATAAACAGTCATATTAACTGGCAGAGCTCCATTGGGATAAATGATGCGACAAAAATAATTGTTGAAAGATCACCGGAGGGAACCTGGACCCTTACAGTTTACCGTCAAAACGGCGATCTTGCAGGGAAGGCGGCAGAATCGGATATTGAGTTATTCACGGCCGCATGGGTTGGAGTTTATTATAAATACACCTCAACGCGTGACAGGCTTCTCTGGCTCGATGACATAAGCATTGACGGAAACTTCCATGCCGATACTGAAGCTCCTGTTATCACCGAATGCAAAGCATCAGGAAAGTATTCGGTAGAACTCACTTTTAATGAGGAACCTGCTGATCAATCAATGTTCCCTGAAAATTTTTCTATCAATTCTGCGGAAAACAAAGCTATTTCTATTATAAAAATAAGTAGCCTGACCTGCAACATTGTATTTCCTGAAATGCTAATAAACAGGGAGCTAAATAATCTGAATATAAATAGTATATGCGATAAATCAGGCAATTGTGCTCAAAATACACAAACAGGGTTTACTCCTGTATGGGCCAGGACAGGTGATGTGGTAATCTCAGAAATCATGGCCGATCCTTTACCCGAAGTTGCGTTACCGGGTAAGGATTATATTGAAATACTAAACAGAACCGGATATAACTTCGATCTGAAAAGATGGAAATTTTCAGTTGGTGATAAAAGTGTTCTTTTACCGGAAATTACTATCCCGTCCGCCGGCATACTGATTTTCTGCGCATTGCAGGATACTATGCTTTTTACTAAATATGGCGGAGTTATAGGGATGAAGCAGTTTCCGACTCTTATGGTGAGTGGAGGACTTGTGTGCATTTATGATAGCTCTGGAACACTGATTCATGGCGTGGAATATTCTTCTGACTGGTACAAAGATGATCTGAAATCTCATGGAGGCTGGTCACTTGAGATGATAGATTCACAATTCCCATTTTACGACGATAATAACTGGATTGCATCGAAATCGAAAAGAGGCGGCACACCCGGTGCAGTCAATTCTGTTGCAGGAAGTAATCCTGATATTTCATTTTATGGAATTCAGAATGTTTTTCCCGATGATAGTTTGAGCATCCATGTTAGGTTTTCAGAACCGGTTTTTGATCTGCTTGAGAGAATTAACAATATTGCCATTGAGGGGAGCACAATATCTGATATTTATTTAACTGACCCTCTCTACCGTGACTTTTCGATCAAGCTTGCGGTTCCATTGAACAAGTCAAGGGCTTATTCGCTTGACCTGACAAAAGAACTTGAAGATTTCGCCGGGAATAGAATTCAAAAAAGAGATTTTAGTTTTGGCATGTCTGAGCAGGCTTTACCTGGAGATATTCTGTTCAACGAACTACTGTTCAATCCATTTCCGGGTGAACCTGATTATATAGAACTCTTTAATAATTCGGAAAAAATTATTGATGCATCAAGACTACAACTTGTTTCAGTTAATGACGCCTCTGGTGATACTTCGGAAATAACACCGGTTTCAGTCGAAAAAAGATGCATAATACCGCACTCATACTATGCAATTACTACAGACCCGGAAATTATTTCGCAAAGATATTTCTCGGCAAATAAAGAGTATTTGTTTAAGACCGGAAATTTGCCTTCTATGCCTGATGATAAAGGACATGTTGTTCTTTATAACAGGGAGCTTGATAAAATAGATGAAGTTTTTTATAACGAAAAAATGCATTTTTCGCTTCTTTCAAATTTTGAGGGTGTTGCCCTTGAAAAGACTCTGCCTCAAAATAAATCTGGTGAATCAGCATATTGGCATTCCGCAACAGAGAGCTCCGGATGGGGAACTCCGGGAGCTCCTAATTCGATCTTGACAGACACACTGCCGGCCTCTGACAAAGTTGCACTTTCTTCAACTAAAATAACACCAGATAATGATGGCATTGAAGACTTTCTTAATATAAGGATGAATCTGAATGGGAGTGGGAATGTTGTTTCAATAATAGTATTTGATGAAGTGGGAAATTATGTGAGGAAGATTGCAACAAATCTTTATACCGGGGCTGAAGCATCATTTATCTGGGATGGAACAGCAGATGATGGTTCTTATGTCAGAACCGGGATTTACATCATACTCATTACACTTTATAATGATGCAGGAAAAACAGAACGCTGGAAGAAGGTCTGCACGGTAATAAGAAATTAGAGGCTAAGGTTAAAAAGGACCCCGCCTCAACCTTAACCTCAATCTCAGCCTCAACCTCAACCTCAGCCTTCTGTTATTAAATTACAAAGTCGAAATCATCTCCGTCATAATTGTAGTCATACGCGATTCGGTTTTAGCTGCCTCATTCTGGACAGATTCGTGGGTGGTATATTCAATTTTGCCCTCAACACCCAGGTCGGTAATAACGCTGACAGCAAAGCAGCGAAGATTCATATGACGTGCGATTATGACCTCAGGGGTTGTAGACATTCCCACAGCATCAGCACCGATTATCCTGAAATACTTATATTCAGCAGGTGTTTCAAAAGTAGGTCCACTGGTAGCCAGATAAACACCTTTATGAATTCTAATATTATTTTCTTGCGCAATTTGCATTGCCTTATTCACAAGGTCTTTATCATATGCTTCTCCCATATCCGGGAATCTGGTACCAATACTGTCGTTGTTAGGTCCGATCAGAGGATTTGGCAAGAGGTTGATATGATCAGTAATTATCATAATATCTCCAATCTGGAAAAATGGATTAACCCCGCCCGCTGCATTGGAGAGAAATAGGCATTTAATTCCAAGATATTTAAGAACCCTCACTGGTAATGCAACTTGTTCATGGCCATATCCTTCATAATAGTGAAACCTTCCTCTCATTGCAACTATTTTCTTCCTGCCGAATTCCCCATAGATCAGTTTCCCTGCGTGACCTTCGACTGTAGAGACAGGAAAATTCGGAATATCCCTGTAATCGATTTCAATCGGCTTCTTAATTTTACAGGAAAGTTCACCAAGTCCGGTTCCAAGGATAATGCCGGCATCAGGATTAATAATCCCTTTTGATTTCAGAAACTCTGTTGTTTCGATGATTTTTTCTAACATAGTTAATTATCAGATTATCAAACTCGTCTTTATCTTCATTCAAAAAATATATTTCTATGGGGATATAAAAAAATGCAGATCTCATTGGTTCAGCAATATTGGCAAATTCGCGTAACCTGATCGCATCTTTTTCTGTTGTAAACAGATACTTTCGTACCGACCTCAGATTGTTAAAAGCTGAAGAAAAATTTATAATGTCCTTTTCACTGTAATTATAATGATCGGGGAATGAAAGATGTAAAATCTCAGTGTAAGTTTTCTGAAGGTATTCTATAAGTGGCCGGGGATTGGCTATACCAGTTATAAGAACAATACTGCATTTGTCACAATCAGTGAGTTCAGGTTGAGTTCCTTCAATAATATTTTCAAAAACATGAACTGGAGCTTTATATCTGAATGTTGTAAAATAAAGATTCTGATGTGGCGACTTGTCAATTTCTTTTACAATCAATCTTCTCTGGATAGGGGAGATATTCTCAGGTGACTTTGTTATCAGTATCATGTCGGCTCTCCTCATATTTCCTTTGTTTTCTCTCAGATTGCCATAAGGAAGCATATGATCTCTGATAAAAAGTCTGTCATAATCAGAAAGCAGAATGGAAAACCCGGCTGTTATCCTTCTGTGCTGGAACCCATCATCAAGTATTATTACTTCAGTTTCAGGGTATTCCTGTAGAATTTTTTTTACTCCGTGTACCCGGTTTTTATCAACGGTTACAAGTATATCAGGAAAATTATGGAATATCTGCATGGGCTCATCGCCGATTTCACTAACCGGAGCTTCTGATGAAGCAATTCTGAAATCATGGGTCTTTCTCTTATAACCCCTGCTGAGGGTAGCAACTTTAAAGTTTTCTTTGAGCAATCCTGCGATATATTCGGTATGCGGTGTTTTGCCAGTACCACCAACAGTAATATTGCCGACACAAATAACCGGAAAGTGAAATTCTTCCGAGTGAAGGATCCCAGAATCGTACAAGAAGTTCCTGATTCCGGTTATCAGACCATACAGAAGTGAAAGAGGGTAAAGTAATATACTTTTAAAATGGATCATTTCTTAGATAAGTGCCTAAAGTGCCTGGAATTCATGAAGTTATTCTGAGAATGTTGATATTCATCTTCTTTTAACTTTAGTCACTTCACACTTTAGTCACTCCAAACTTTAATTAATGTATATCAATAAAATATGGTAGTCGTGCCTGTACCCCCGACATATTTTTTAATTCCTTAACAAGGTTAAAATACTTAACCGATTCTCCAAGTTCATTTTCCAGGATACTAAGCTTTATTTCGCCCGTAAGCTGGTTCAGAATTCTTGTATAAGGGTCTTCAAGTACCGGTAATTCTTTTATTGAAAAGGATCTGATACCGGCAAGTTTTGCTGCGCTGTTTATAGCATCGTTTAGCCCGCCTATTTCATCGACTAGCCCAATTTTCAAAGCGCCGGTTCCACTCCATACCCTGCCCTGTCCTATGCTGTCGACAGATTCAATGCTCATCTTTCTTCCGGAAGCTACTTTCCCTACGAAATCTCTGTAAATCTTTTCAACGCTCATCTGCATTATTTCTTTTTCATAGGTATTCATGGGCCTGAGAATTGTAGGAAAATCTGAATTTTTATTTGTATTTACTGTTTCAGTGGTCAGTCCTAGCTTATCCTCAAGTAATTTTCCGGCATTAGGAACCAGGCCGAAGACTCCGATTGAACCTGATATAGTCATCGGATCGGCATAGATTTTTGAGCCTGGAGCAGAAATGAAATATCCCCCTGAAGCTGCGTAATTACCCATTGATACAACCACTGGTTTTACCCTGACCGCCAGGCTTAGTTCGCGCCAAATGATATCTGCAGCAGTCGCGCTTCCACCCGGTGAATTAACTCTCAAAACAATGGCCTTGATTGAAGTATCGATCCTTGCTTTTCTAATCACATCGGCATAGTAATTTCCACCTATATTTGTATCGTTTCCTTTACCGGTCACAATAGTCCCTGATGTGTATACTACAGCTATTTTATTCTTTTGAGAATATATTGTTTTTGTTTCCGGCACCTTACTGTATTTAGTCATAGAAATCAGGTTAAGTTCTTTATCCCTGCTTATTCCTGACAGGCTTTTAAGCGTATCTAACAGTTCATCACGATACATAAGTCCATCCACCAGCTTGTTTTCATACGCTCCGGATGCCAGGTTTCCTCCAAGATTGTCAGCGAGCCTGTTAAGTTGTTCCGCAGGTATGTTTCTCGATTTTGATATGTCTTCAATAACCTGATTCCATAATGATCCTGCGTAATCTTTTATCTGGCTCCTGTTCTCATCGCTAAGCTTATTGAGAATAAACGGTTCTACTGCACCCTTGAATTTACCGTGCCTGATTACCTGGACTTCGACGCCAATCTTATCCAGGGCTTTCTTATAGAACATTATCTCACTGCTCAGTCCCTTGAAATCAACCATTGCTCCGGGATTAATATAAATTTTATCAGCGGCAGTGGCAAGATAAAAACACTCCTGTGTCAGAATATAATCTGAATAAGAGATAACGAACTTTCCTTTTTCTCGGAATTTAATTAGAGCATTCCTGATTTCCTCAGTTGTTGCCCAGCCAGAGGGAAGAAGTCCATTTTCTATCAGGATTCCCTTTATCCTGTTGTCACCGGAGGCTTTTTCAATGTTATAAAGAATATCATTAAGTCCGGGGGCCTGAGAAAGCGTAAGATTAAACAGGTCAATTCCGGAAAGCGGATTCTGATCACCTCTGTCAGGAATAGATACACCGGCTTTGAGTACCAGAATGGAATTATTACTCACTGATACAGGTTTGTTACCCGATGATACAATGGCGCTTAAGCTTGCAAGCATAACAACGAAGAAAATAACAGAAGCAATTATTATTCCTGTTATGGTTGCAAGTGTGTATTTGAGAAAGTTTTTCATTTTCTAAAACATATTAATGGAATGAATTTTAAATATATAAAAACAAAACGAATTCATAAAGGTATACATGTATTTGATACATTTGATATCTGATTGATTTGATAATGAAGAATGTATTTCTGGGTATAGGAACAAATCTTGGAGACAGAGAAAACAACCTTGAAAATGCTCTTGCAGAAATTGAGGAGTTTATCGGACAGATCTTGAAAAGTTCATCAGTTTACGAAACTGAATCATGGGGTTTTTATACAAAGGATATGTTCCTTAATATGGTCGTAAAAGTTGAAACGCTATTGAATCCTAATGGATTATTGGAAAGAATTCAAATGATAGAATCCTTATTGGGGAGAGTCAGGGGTAAAAAACGATACACATCAAGGCTGATTGATATTGATATCCTCTTTTATGAGGAGTTGTATACAGAGAATGAAAATTTAAAAATTCCGCATCCTTTATTGCATAAACGGAAATTTGTTCTGGTCCCTCTTTGCGAAATTGCACCTGAGATGATTCATCCCATTCTGAAAAAAACTGTGTCAGAATTACTGGAAGTATGTGAGGATATGAGTGAAGTGAAAAAATACTCCGGCCCATCAACCTCGTAGCCTTCAACTTAAGAATTTTGTTTAATTTGATTTACCGGCCTCTCCCCCTCGTTCCCCCTCTCCCGATGTGAGAGGGGGAAGATCATTCAGGACGTTGTATTTAATTCTTTTATAGTAGCATTTATCTTTTCAACAACCAGATCGCTATCATGCAAAATCTGGTTATTTGTAAACCGGAGAACTCTTATTCCGAATCTTTCCAGTTCACCAGCGCGACCTTCATCATGGCTTTGAATTTCCTTTTCTGTATGAATTTCTCCATCTACTTCAATGACAAGTCTCAAATTATGGCAATAAAAGTCAGCGATGTAGAATTCAATTGGATGCTGTCGGCGAAATGGAAATCCTGATTGACGGAACTTTCTGAGTAGTTTCCACATGACTCTTTCCGCTTCAGTCGGATTCTTTCTCATCTGCAAAGCCAGAGAAAACAACTCAGCTTTTGCTCCGAAGAACATGTTCTTTTCTATTACCTTCTTTATTATTCCCATACTTTCATCCAAAATATACACATTTATCCTGAATTAAAGCCCCTCCCACTTCGGGGGAGGGGTTTGGGGAGAGGCCAACTGAGACAAAGTACTTAGTAAGTGAATCGAATAAACATATTTAATTGATTTTCAGCATCCTTAAAATTAATTAAATCTTAGGTTGACGGCTATGTCCCCCAACCTTCCTGAAGGGGGGATAATTTCTGCTCTCAGGATTAATTATTCATAATTACACAATTTAGTCCCCCTTCATTGTGATGTCCTCCGCCTGTCGGCGGAGGACAGGGGGTTTCTTTATAGCATCCCATTATCCGCAAAACTGTAATAATCTTTATCAGAAATAATGAGATGATCAAGAAGCTGGATATCCATCAGATTTCCTGCTTCCTTTATTTTCTGAGTTATTTTTGAATCTGATTCACTCGGATTAAGGTTACCTGATGGATGATTGTGGCATACAATTATACCTGAAGCAAGACATTCAATTGCTTCTTTCATCACCAGACGGACATCTGTAACAGTTCCGCTGATTCCGCCCTGACTCAGTTTCATTCTGTTAATCACTTTATTTGATCTGTTCAGGAATAAGATCCAGAACTCTTCATGCAGAAGGTCAGAAAGTAAGGGTTGAAAAATATCAGCAACATCTTTTGAACTTCGGATCTGAGGTACATATTGAACTTCAGATAGTTTGCGTCTCCTTCCCAGCTCAAGGGAAGCGGCAATTGTAACAGCCCTTGCAGTGCCGATTCCGTGTATCTTTTTTAGGTCGGCAATTGTAAGCTTGCCGAGGCTATTCAGGTTATTGTTAACAATACCCAGTAATTCGCGACCAAGATCAACGGCCGACTTGTTTTTTGTCCCGGAACTGATAAGGATCGCCAGAAGTTCGGCATCACTCAGACTGGCCGTGCCTTTTAGAATGAGTTTTTCCCTGGGTCTGTCCTCCGCGGCCCAGTCGGTAATTTTTAGAGACATCCAGCAACAATTTAGAAATGCAAATGCAATATAATCAAATCGCTCCGAATTTGCAAATTGAAAAAAGACGCACGGTACACGATGCACGACTCAAGGAAAACCGTGAGTCGTGAGTCGTGCATTTTGAGTCAGAAAATAAAAAAGACCGTACCTAATCGATACAGTCTCCAGTATATTTTAGAATAAAATTATAAGCTGCTTACGTGCTTTACAATTGATGATTTTAGGTTAGAAGCTTTTTTCTTATGAATAATATTCTTCTTAGCCAGTCTATCAAGCATAGACGTTAATTTTGGAAGAAGTTCTGCTGCCTCTTCTTTGTTACTGGTTGCACGAAGTGTCTTAAGAGCATTACGCGTGGTTTTTGCATAATATTTATTATTCTCTTTTCTGACATCGGTCTGCCTGATCCTTTTTTCTGATGATTTATGATTTGCCATATATATATGAATTATCTTCTAACTCTAAAAATTGTAGTCCATAGGGGAATCGAACCCCTGTTACCAGGATGAAAACCTGACGTCCTAGCCACTAGACGAATGGACCTTGTAAAGAACTTTAAAATGCGGATGCAAAGAAAGGATGTTTTTTTTGAACCGCAAAATATTTTAACTTAAATAATCTTCAATAGTTCATGTGCAGCTACTCCACTAACCAGTTAATATCAAATCCGTCAAAATCACCTGAACTCATTAAAAGATAAACAGGAGAGGAATAATTTTGAGACTTTATAAAAGAAAACATCTCTTCGGAATTGTCAAACACCCTTATATTTTCTCCACCGAATGCAGTCTTTACTGTCTCTTTGGACAGATACTTCAGCTTCTTATGTTCAATTTCATGTGGATTGAAATATACAAATGCCGATGAAGCATTGGCCAGAGTGTTTTTATACAGAGGAAGGAAATCAGTGCTTAGACTAGAATAAGTGTGGAGTTCCAGGCATGCAATGATCTTTCGTTTTGGATATCTTGAAGCAACCGCTTCAACTGTTGCTTTCACTTTTGAGGGTGAATGAGCAAAGTCGAGATACACCAGCCCTCTTTCATTATCTTTCAGTTTCTGAAGTCTTCTCGATGTTCCTTCAAAACTCTTTATTGCTTCATAAAAATCATCTTCAGAAACTCCCGAAGCCAGACAAACTTCCCTGGCTGCAGAGAGATTTTGCATATTATGTTCTCCGAATATCATTACAGGAACAACCCTGTTATGCGTTGCAGCGTAAAACCCCATTTTGTTTTGAAAGTAACCATGAACTCTGTATGGGATTTTATTAATATCGCCTTTTGTTGCAAGTGCAATTTTCTTTACTTCAGGATCACCATCAAAGTATATTAAAGAACCGCCTTCAGAAATACTTTCAGCAAATAGCCTGAACTGATCAGTGTAATTGTCAAAAGTCGGAAATACATTTTTATGGTCCCATGCAATACCGTTAAGTACAGCAATATCAGGCATGTAATGAAGGAATTTTGGTCTTTTATCAAGTGCTGAGCTAAGATATTCATCACCTTCAAAAACAGCAATCTTTGCTTCATCAGACAATCCAACCATGGTCTCGAATCCGTCGATCTGAGAACCCACCATGTAATCAAATTTTATTTGCCTGGCTTTAAAAACATGCATTATCATGGCCGTGGTGGTTGTTTTGCCATGACTGCCCGCAATTACAATCCGCTTTTCAGGAAGGAGCCCATACCTGTCTAACCTGGATCTGGAAGGTTCAAATATTTCATCATCAGATCCTGTTACAGTGTTTCCTTTATTTTGAAGAGCAATTGCCAGGTTATGCATGACTGCCCCGCCAATGGCAATGAAATGAACTCTCATTCTATACGTCGCATATCTGGATGCATTTGCGCAAGGACTCAAGTTTATCTTTCTGAGAGGGGACAAATTCCTGACCAACGAATCCTTTATAGCCTGTTTTTAAAAGGGCCCTCATGATTGCAGGATAATAGAGTTCCTGAGTCTCATCCAGTTCGTTTCTTCCGGGTACACCACCGGTATGAATATGGCCTATGTGCGAGATATATCTGGTGATTGTGTCAATAATATTCCCTTCCATTATCTGCATATGGTAAATATCATAGAGCAGCTTGAATCTCTCTGATCCAACCATTTCGCAAAGCGCTGATCCCCATGATGTTTTATCGCACTGATAGTCTTTATGCCCATAACTGTTCAGAAGTTCCATAATAACGGTAACTCCATACTTTTCGGCTGAAGGCATTAGTTTGCGTAATCCCTTTGCACAGTTTATCATTCCCTCATTATTATCCTGTCCTTCACGGTTGCCGGAGAAACATATGAGATTAGGAACCCAGGCAGCAGCAGCTTTAGGAATCATATTCTCAAAATCAGTTATAAGCTTCTCATGGTTTTCGATACGGTTAAATCCTTTGGGAATGCCCCAATCGGTTGCATACCCTACCGCACATTTCAGTCCTGCGTTTTTAACCACAGCCCAATCTTTTTCACCCAGTAATTCGATGGATTCTAATCCCATTTCCTTGCAGGCTCTGGCAAATTCTTCAAGAGGGATATCGCTGTAACACCATTGACTCACAGAATGATGGATATTCCCTTTCAGATGAAGGGTTTCTTTACCATCTCCTGCAAAAACACTGTTTAAAGGGGTTGCTGCTGTCACCACGGCTGCTCCTGCAATCCTTCCTATCATTTTTCTTCTGTTCATGGTTAATAATCTTAGGAAAATTCAGTTTAAAAGTAGTAAATATTTTCTCTTAACATTCTATTTTCTTCTGAGACCTATAACCTAAATACCTGCGTTAAAGATTTTATTAACCGAAGTGTGCTCAAAGTTAGCGCAAAGCATGAAATATATAGATATGTCATTCAGTTATTTGCGACCTTTATGTATAATCTTTGCGTCCTTTGCGGTTAATATTCTATATTTGTATAAGAGATACGAATGTCGGTTGATCTTATGCAAATTCCTTCACGACACGATTACAGAGATGGTCACAGAATTGAACTTCTGCGAAGCGGAGAAAACTTTTTTTCTGCAGTTGAAAAGACTATTGATGAGGCAAAGCAATATATCCATTTTCAGACCTATATAGTTGATGATGATCAAACCGGCAGACGAATAACTGATGCTCTTATACGGGCTGCAGAAAGAGGAGTCAGAGTCTATTTTCTTCTGGATGCATACGGAGGCAACAGCTTTTCCAAAGACCTTATAAATAAGATTGAGAAAGCCGGGATATTCTTCAGATTGTTTTCTCCTCAATTGATAACTAAAGGGTTTCAGCTGAGTCTGAGGCTTCATCATAAGGTACTGCTTACTGATGGCGACACTGCGATAATCGCGGGTATGAACATTGCTGACCGTTACCATGGCAAGCCGAGCCTGAAAGAATGGCTCGACTTTGCGATTCTGATAAAAGGTCCTGAATGTGCACATGTTCTCTTTATAGTCAAGAGACTCTGGAACAGAACTTTTATTTCAAGGAAGGAGAGATCGCGAGAGACTATGCATTATCCTGAGCAATTTGTGGAAAACATAAAAGTAAAAGTCCTTCAGAATAACTGGTACAGGAATAAAATTGAGATACTGAAAAGTTATCGTTCAGCCCTTAAGCACGCACAGTTCCGTATGACAATTTTTGGCAGTTATTTTTTACCGGGAAGAAATGAACGAAGGCTCCTGAGAAATGCCAGTCGCCGGGGAGTGGATATCAGGATAGTTCTTTCGGCTGAATCAGATGAGCCTTTGGTTAAAAGAGCGACAAATTTTCTTTATGATTTTATTCTTCGTAATAACATATCTATTTATGAATATCTTCCATCAAACCTGCATGCTAAAGTAGCAACTGTCGATGGCAACTGGAGCACAATCGGCAGCTATAACATGAACCATCTCAGCGATTACGGCAGCGTGGAAATGAATGCAGATATACTTGACTCTCAGTTCGCAGAACAATTTGAGGGGCTTCTTCAGGATATAATTAAGAATGATTGCCGACAGGTAACCTTTGAGGAATATATCCGGCGCAAAACATGGCTGTTCCAGCTTACCGACTGGTTTTCATATCAGATGATAAGGATTATGATGAGACTTATGTTCGCACATGCCGCAAAAAGGTCAAAACCGGTCTAAAACTGATGAAATCCCATCGACACAAACTCCAGCACTTTTGGTAATGATTCTCTCCAGTAGGTCCAGTTATGTGCACCATCGCGGATCCTGAACTCATGCGGTATTTCTTTCTGACGCATTGCAATATGCACCAGACAGTTGCCTTCATAAAGGAAATCGTCATCACCACAATCAATGTACCACCTTACAGCTTTTTTCTGATCGTCGGGCATATTCTGAATAAGACTAAGTACGCTATAACGCTTAAAGTATGATTCTTTTACAGAATCTGCAATACTCTCAACACCGGGCCAGAGCCTGTAATTATTCAAATCATCGATATTTTTCGGACCGGTTGCGGCACTTAAGGGGCAGGCTGCGGAAAATAATTCAGGATGATGAAGAGCGTATATGAATGTACCTTCACCTCCCATTGATAAACCCCCAATTGCCCTGTATCTTTTTTCAGCCTTTATATGATATTTACTTTCAATAAAGGGCATGAATTCCTGAAAGAAAAAATCCTCATACCGCCATTCTCCTTTTACATCATTCACATAACCTCTTTTACCGGTATTGGCATCAGGCATTACAATTACCATCGCAGTTGCGGCTCCCGATTTTATAGCTTCATCGGCAATTGTCAGGACTTCACCGAACTGCACCCAGCCTGTCTGATCATCACCCGCCCCATGCAACAGGTATAATACAGGATAACTACGCTCTGAAGTATAGTAATCCGGAGGAAGGTATATGGCATATTTCCGGTCCATCTTTAATATTTTGCTCGGAATAATAAGATTGTCTTTAACCACTCCTGTCTGAGCCATCATAACGAATGAAATTATCGAAATGAAGAATAATGATAAAAGCTTTTTCATGGTTCGAAATTTTATGATTTTTAAGGGTCTTTGATTTTGATTGAAAGGTATTATAAAATTTGGAATATTTATATCCTTTATCTTTGGTTTCCATGGTGCGTCTGTGACTCTTTGTGTAATAAGAAATTAAGAAATGACAAAGAAGATAAACATAGAAAACAAAGAGTTACACGTGGATGCCAACAATTATTACCTTTATCTGTTTTAATGTAAAATTGTTTAAATATGAAACTTCAGCTTTTTAATATTTCCAATTTCAAGGTCGACGGGGGTGCAATGTTTGGTGTTGTTCCCAAAATTCTTTGGTCGCGGGTTTATAAATCTGATGGAAATAATCTCATTAATCTTACTCTGAGGTCGATGGTAATTGAGACCCCGGGTCGTGTGATCCTGCTCGACACAGGATGGGGAGATAAGCAGGACGAAAAGTTTTTTCGCCATGCAAATCTTCACGGGGGAGAAGGATTAATCGGAGGGCTTGATAACTGTGGCTACAAGCCCGAAGATATTACTGATGTTTTTCTTACCCACCTTCATGCCGATCACTGCGGAGGAGGAGTGAAGAGAGATAAAAGCGGTGAAAAATATGAACTGACTTTTCCTGAAGCAACATATCATATTAGCAGAACACAATGGGAATGGGCCATTAAGAATAATTTGCGTGAAGAGGATTCCTTTCTTGAAGAAAACATACATCCGATAGGGAAAAGCGGCCATCTTCATCTTGTGGAGAAAGAGGGGGAATTGTTCCCGGGTTTTTCCGTAATGATTTGTTTCGGACACACTCCTGGTATGATGATCCCGTTCATTAAATATAAGGAGAAGACTCTCGTTTATACAGGAGATCTGATTCCCACGATTGCCCATATTCCACTTATCTGGAACATGAGTTACGATATTGAGTCACTAAAAACAATAGAAGAAAAGGAAAGACTTCTGACTGCGGCTCTCATAGGAGGATACATCCTGATATTTCAGCATGATGAACATATTGAGTGTTGTACTCTCGAGATGACGCCAAAAGGGATAAGAGCCAGAGATAAATTTGATTTCAAAGATTTTTTATCAAAATAATTTTAAAGAACTTACACAGAGGCCACAGAGGAGGCACAGAGTTACACTGAGCGTTTTCTCCGTGGTTCTCTGTGAACGGCGAAGCCCTCGACGAAGTCAATCCTCTGTGTTTCTCTGTGTAACTTATAGAGTATTGTTTCTTTCAGAATTTTTATTTTATTGACTGGTTTGTTCTTATATTTGATAGAGGTTTAGTTTAAGTTTTGAAAATTCAAATTAATCATTTCATTGTTAATAAATTAACATCATATTTATGACAGAGTTTATTTACGAGAAACCGTTTCAGATTGAAAGGGACACCACTACCTACAAACTGCTGACAAAGGAATATGTCGAAGTGGTTGAAGAAGGAGGCAGAAAAATACTTAAAATAGATCCCAAAGGACTGGAAATACTTGCAGGAAAGGCTGTTTCTGATCTTTCGTTTTACCTGAGAACATCACACCTCGAAAAGCTTGCTGCAATACTTGACGATCCGGAGGCCACAGATAATGATAGGTTTGTTGCCTACATGATGCTTCGAAACACAGTTATATCCTCGAAAGAAGATCTTCCATGGTGCCAGGATACAGGTACTGCAATTGTTATCGGTAAAAAGGGAGAAAATGTCAGAACCGGAGGGAATGATGCCGAAAACCTTTCAAAAGGCATATTTGAAACTTTTAAAACAAAAAACCTCAGATATTCGCAGGTAGTTCCGTTTTCAATGTTTGAAGAAAAAAACACCGGAACAAACCTCCCTGCCCAGATAGATATTTATGCAACCGACGGTAGTAAATATGAGTTTCTTTTTATAACCAAAGGTGGTGGCTCTGCAAATAAAACATTTCTGTATCAGCAATCAAAGTCATTATTGAATGAAGAGTCGCTTGTCAAATTTGTGAAGGAGAAAATAATGGATCTGGGTACTTCAGCCTGCCCTCCCTATCATCTTGCTCTGGTAATAGGCGGTACTTCCGCTGAAGCCACACTTAAAACGGTCAAAGAGGCTTCAGCAGGATATCTTGACCAGCTGCCGCTTACAGGAAATGAAGCCGGACGTGCTTTCCGCGATATTGAGTGGGAAAAGAAAATTGAAAAAATCTGTCATGAATACGGTGTCGGGGCTCAATTCGGAGGGAAATATTTTGTCCATGATGTAAGGGTAATAAGGTTGCCGCGGCATGCCGCTTCATGCCCTGTCGGCCTTGGAGTGAGCTGCAGCGCTGACAGGAATATTAAAGCGCATATCACGGACCAGGGTATCTTCATTGAAGAGCTTGAAAAGAATCCTGCCCGCTTCATGCCGGCAAAAGCTCCTGAGCTTGAAAAGCCGGTTGATATCAACCTGGATCGTCCTATGAAAGATGTTTTGGCAGAGCTGACTAAATATCATGTTAAGACAAGACTGAATCTGACAGGTACATTGATAGTTGCAAGAGATATTGCCCATGCTAAGATTAAAAAAATGCTGGATGAAGGAAAGCAGATGCCTCAATATTTTAAAGAACATCCTGTTTATTATGCCGGTCCGGCTAAAACACCGGAAGGGATGCCATCAGGAAGCTTTGGCCCCACAACGGCAGGAAGAATGGATTCATATGTTGATCTTTTCCAGAGCCTTGGAGGATCATTGATTATGCTGGCAAAAGGTAACCGCAGTAGACAGGTGATAGAAGCCTGCAAAAAACATGGCGGATTTTACCTTGGTTCAATCGGGGGACCGGCAGCTATTCTGGCTGCTGAAAATATAAAATCGGTGGAGGTTATTGATTTCGAAGAACTCGGCATGGAGGCAATCCGGCAGATTCGTGTTGAGAATATGCCTGCATTTATTATTACTGATGATAAAGGGAATGACTTCTTTGATGAATACAATAAATAGATAAGTCCTTTTTACTTTCTTTGTCTTGAAACAAAGAAAGTAACCAAAGAAAATTCTCTTAGGTCATTCAAATCCCATGATCAATATTAATTTCACTAAATATTTTAATCAGAGGTGCGTGGGCAATCCGGAAATGGTGCGAACTTCAGGCAAAACGGTAGCGTCGATATGGCAAGTGTAGCAGACGCCCGTTTTGATTGAAGTTCGCATTTCCGGCCTCTTTTTCTTTGGTTCATTTCTTTTGGAGGAGCAAAAGAAATGAACAATAGGGGATTTAATTCTTCCTTTTATATTTCCAGAAAGCAATAAAAAAAGCCAGACTCACCCAACAGGTAAGCACAATAAAGCTCATATGCAGTGATCTCAACTCTGCTATGAAGCCCAACAATGCCGGACCCACCAGGAAACCTATATTCGTGGTAGCGGCAATGAATGAAACACCATCGGCAGTTTTTACTCCATCAACATTTGAAGCCAGACGATATACTTCAGGTACAATAACTGAAAAGCCAAGTCCTACTGTAAAAAACCCGGCTATGGCAAAAAAAGGATTCAGTATCAGAACAAGCAGGAATCCCATAATAGCGATTAAACTCGAATATGTGATCAGCTGCCAGGAGCCAAGTTTTTTACTTAATGAGTCACCTGTAAAACGGCCTATCATCATCGCCAGAGAAAAAGCTGAATAACCAAATCCAATATATTTAATATTCAGGAGTATTATCTTCTTTAAATATAGAGCGCTCCAATCGGCAATAGCTCCTTCAGACACCATGACAACCAGTCCCACAAGAGCTATGATAAATAGTGGCATGATTCCGTTATGTTCGTGCTTTTCTTTAGGTGTATGTTTCCCTTTCCTGAAAAAATATTGTGACTTAAATCTCAACTGTATAATTTGTATCAGGATGACAAGAACAGAAATATGCAATAACGGATTATGAACTGATGCAGCAATGAAGCTTCCAATTGCAGAGCCAATCATGCCACCCAGGCTCCAGAATCCATGACTTCCCGACATAATGTACACTCCTTCCTCTTGTTCGATGGTTGCAGTCAGGGAGTTTAATGAAATTCCATATGATGAACCTGCCGCTCCGAAGATGAACAGGCTGATACAAAGTGAAACATAATTGAATGCCAGAAATGGCCCGAAAAAGCAGATACAATATATCAGCAATGCAAAGTATGTGTACCTGCCGACACCTATCCTGTCTATTAAGTGCCTGCAAATGCGTATCATGAAAAATGCACCCAGTGCAATGAAAAAGATAGCCTTGCCAATCCGGCCTTCGGTAATTCCGATTTTCTCAGCAATATGCGGGATATAGGTTACCCATGTACTGAAAATAAGACTGAAGCAGGAATAGAGGAAAGCGGAAGCAAAATATTTTTTATTCCGGAAGAAAAATTTTATTGAAATCATTATTGCCGGGTCTGAAAATTAATGCTTTAAAAGCAGTAAATGCGTAAAAGCTATAATATCATTATACAAAATACATCACAGAGCCTTTAAGGCCTCTACAGCCTTTATGGCTTCTAAAGATTATCATTTATTGACTTCTTCAATTATAAATATATCATGCCTGTCAAGGTCACGCCAGTATTTGAGTGAATTCTTCCTGACGAGTTCCCAATATATATTACTGTCGAGTCCATTTACAAAATTTATCTCCTTCAGGTCGGAAACAATCTTATCTGCAATCTTCGGTTTAAGCGTCAGACGAATCTTTCTGTTCATATACCTGAATTCAGCCTTTGGTGAAGAAGGAGGATCGTTTATTACTGTCAGTAAACCATGACCAGGAGTCGAGCCGGTACTTACCTGCAAGCCATCATTTATACAACTCAGAGGAGGATCTGAACCTGCAAATGAAATTGTACTGAATTCGTCAACTCCTGTATCGAAATATTCTCTTGCCCTGATTCCCATTTTAACACCTATAATAGAAAAGACACCCAGATGACGGTGAAGTTCGTTGGTGATTACTGATGACACCCATTCATCCATACCGTATTTCCTGATAATCTCAGCTACAAATGGTTCAACATCTGTAGAATAAAAAGTGGAATCAGAAGGGAAAGTCTTAATAACCTGGTTTTTTGCAACGGTTTCTCCTGAAAGGATCTTCAGAGCGCTCTCTTTCAATAAAGCGGTGTTTCCAGGCGGACATACAAAATCATCAGCTATCGTATCATGCTGAAAAAGTTCAGGATAATGAAGAAATACAGGTACCATCTCATCTGTTGCTGAATACGAAAAATAGTGATTTTTCCCTGCTTCAGCTTTGAAGAAATCTGAAACCGCACCTGCATAAACGTTTGGTGTCAGGGAAATTCTATTTATCATCTGTTCATCATAAAAAATCTCCCTGCCAAAACCAGTTATACATTTCAAAGGAATATTACCTTTTATAACTTTCTCGGCTGCAGGTACATCTATTTGGAAATTAAAAGATTTTTTATCATTTGTTCCGTTAGAACTCCATATAATCTCTTTAACCTGCTGCCTGAAAACTGGAATCTCCTTCATGGCCAATGAAACGGTGGACATGCCTCCGAGGCATATAAAACTGACTTTTGTAGTTTCTGCAGACAATACTCCTTTAATAACACTGACACAATCAGGAGCATTTAGTAAATCAATTCCAATCTCATTCCCCCATATTGTATTTAAGGCTACAAGGAAGTCAGGCGATTTAAAATCACACGTTCTGTTTATTCCCACAGGAACTCCTTCGTGCCAGAAAGAATTCAGCAGGCTTTTTACCTTTAGATATGCATTTTCCGCACTTAGAGCCCCGGGCGATACTGTGATTGCCAGAACCCTTACGTCGGGTGATGCAAGAAGCATGGCTATAGCTCTTATGTCATCGATTCCTGCATCTGTGTCAATTATTACATAATGACTTGGTTTCCAGGGATGTGAAAAAAGAGTGAGGCTAAATGTAAAGCATATAATGATAATTAGTAATCTTTTCATGGAGCATGGATTTGCCTGCAAAAATACTGAAAATCTAATGACCTCACCCCTAATTACCTTCCCTTTACTTTATTACCTCTTCCCCCTCCCGATAGCTATCGGGAGGGGGAGAGCCTGCCCCGCCTCGGCGGGGGATTGGGGAGAGGTCAATAGAAAAGATGGCTTAAGTGCTTATATTATCTTCTTAGATTTTTTCCTTAAAGTGATCAATACCTGTGTCGATTATCAGATATTTCTCTATCTTGAACCCCGCTAAATCTGATCTATGAAACGGTTTCTATTATGGTTCTTACCCGGGCTTATCGTGGGAGCTTTGATCATTCTGGGAGGAGGAAAAGCTCTGCATATGACATCAACTAATGAATATTGTATATCGTGTCATATTCATCCTTTGGCTGACGCCGCATGGAAAAAATCCGTCCATTATGATACACGATCGGGTTACAGGATTGGTTGTGTCGAATGCCATCTTCCTCCAACAGGGAGAGGGTATTTTATGTCAAAAGCAAAAACAGGTTTACGTGATCTCTGGAGCAAATGGACAAAAAGTCCCTCTTCGTTTAACTGGGACGATAAGGGTCGTCTTGAAGTTGCCCGCGGTTATGTTTATGAAAGCAGTTGTATTAATTGTCATTCGAATCTTTTTCCTGCAAAACTTTCCAAAGCAGGGGAGGATGCACACCTTTATTATACGCAGACAAAAAAGACAGACGAACTTAATTGCATTAACTGTCACCTGAATGCGGGACACTTTATCGAAGGATATACTCATGGAAGCAATTCCACGTTCGGAAATACATCTTCAGCAGCGAAAGAGATATTTACACAACCTGCAAAAGTTGACGGATTTAAAAATTTCACTGAACGGATACCTAAATCTGCGATATCTTTCAATATGGTGGCTATCCCGGGTGGAACTTTCAAAATGGGGAGTCCGGCTACAGAGCCTTTCAGAAAAGAGGATGAAGGTCCTGTCAGAGAAGTTGAACTGAGCCCGTTTTTCATGGCAGAAATAGAGGTTTCGTGGGATGAGTATCTGGCGTTCTATGTTCAGACAGCTGCCGAAGGCAGATCAACAGATACAGAAGGCTTAAGAACAAAAAAGGCATCAGAGACCGATGCAATTTCAGGCGCTACACCTCCTTACGGACAACCTGACCAGGGCTGGGGGCTGGGTAAGAGACCCGCAATTTCTTTTTCATTCCACGCTGCTGAGACTTATTGCAAATGGTTAAGTAAAGTTACCGGTAAAACCTATCGTCTTCCCACAGAGGCAGAGTGGGAGTATGCCTGCAGAGGAGGTACACTGGGTCCTTATTTCTTTCCGGGTAATCCAAAAAAGTTTGAGAAAACCGGATTAAAAGCAAAACTTTCGAAAAACGATACAACTATTATCAATACCTATATAATATATAAAGGTAATAGCCCAACGAAAACGCAACTGCCCGACAGGGTAAGGCCTAATCCTTTCGGATTAAGGAATATGGCAGGCAATGTCGCCGAATTCTGTTCCGACTGGTATCAGCCTGATACCTACTCACTATACCCGCGGGGAATTGTAAAAGATCCAAAGGGTCCGCAGCAGGGAACGGAACATGTTGTGCGTGGAGGTTCATTCTTAAGTCCTGCATCAGGAGTAAGAAGCTCTGCCCGCGATTATACAAGAACAGCCTCATGGCTGAAGACCGACCCGCAGATGCCGAAGAGTATCTGGTGGTACTCCGATTGTTTTAATGTAGGGCTCCGGGTTGTATGTGAATTTGATGAAAAAGCCGGGAATGCTGAAGTTAAATAATCCTGCCGGAATTTAATTCTTTAAAAAGAGAACTAAATTTATTAAAAAATTTGTTTTTTTAAATATCGCTTACTATATTGCATCATAATTTACCTAATCGGAATACGACAAATAAGACTTAGACCAAAAACGAAATGTTATTTAAGGGCATGATATTTTTTTTTGTAAATTAGCAAGTGTAAATTTTACACTTGCTAATTGAAACGAAATTATTTTTCTATGAATAATTATTAATAATCCTAATTCCAACTATTTATTAACTAACTAACAGTGTAACAGTATGAAAAAAACTAACAACTGCATCTGGCTGTTAAAGCCAAATGTGAATTTTCAAAAGTTACTACTAACTATGAAAATTGTTACTATGCTTCTGTTTTGCGGATTGGCACTTCCTGCCTATTCGTTCGCTACAGAAAATCCTTCCGGTAATAATACCACGGGAACTGTTGCTGCCCCGCAGCAAATCAAAGTTTCCGGGACTATTTCCGACGCGTCAAACAACCAGCCATTACCTGGTGTAAATATTCTTGTTAAAGGAACTATCACCGGAGCTATTTCCGATGTAAACGGTAATTTTACGGTAACCGTAAACGACCCGAATGCAACCCTGGTGTTATCATTTATCGGGTATGTAACCAAAGAGGTTGCCCTGGGCGGAAAAATAACTGTGGCCGTTGCCCTTGAAGCTGAAGTTTCACAATTGGGCGAAGTTGTGGTTATCGGGTATGGTACAGCAAAAAAAGCTACTTTAACCGGTGCCGTCAGCTCTGTCGATGGTTCAACCCTGAAACAGTCACCGACAACTAACCTGACCAATAGTCTGGTTGGGAAAATACCGGGTCTTACTGCCATTCAGACAAGTGGTGAACCGGGCGAAGACGGAACTACAATTACAATTCGTGGGGCCAACACATTGGGTGATAACTCACCTCTCATAGTTGTCGACGGAATTCCTCATCGTTCACTTGAGCGTATTGACCCAAGTGATATCGAAAGCTTTACTGTTCTGAAAGATGCATCTGCAGCTATCTATGGTACCCAGGCTGCAAACGGCGTTATCCTGGTTACCACCAAACGTGGTCAGCTTGGAAAACCGACGATTACAGTAAACTGGAACGTAGGCTATAACCAGCCGGACGTTATTCCAAAAATGGCCGACGCCGCAACTTATGCCACTATTCAGAATGAGATTTCTTACTATGCAAATCCTGCAGGCGGACGTAATCAGGTATATTCAGCTCAGGATATTCAACAGTTTGGTGACGGATCCGATCCGTGGGGACACCCCAATACCAACTGGTTTAAAGCAGTTTTCAAACCATGGTCGGCACAGAATAGAGAAAACGTATCTGTTTCCGGTGGAACCGAAAAAATGAAATACTATCTTTCTTTTGGGAGTAACTATGAAGATGCTTACTACAAACACAGTGGAACCAATTTTACACAGTATGATTTCCGCAGCAACATCGACGGAAAGATCACGAATAATATAAGCATTGCATTAGATATTGCAGGACGCCAGGAAGACAGGAACTTCCCAACTGTAAGTGAGGGAAACATTTTCCGTATGCTCATGAGAGGGAAACCCACAATGCAGGCATGGTGGCCAAATGGTGATCCCGGACCCGATATTGAATACGGTATGAACTCAGCTGTTACCGTTACCGATGCTACCGGATTTAACAGGGACCGTCTGTATAATATGGAGAGTAACCTGAGGCTGACTATTAACATCCCATGGATAAAGGGATTGACTTTAGTTGCTAATGGTTCATATGATAAAACATTCGACTTCGATAAGGAATTCGATACCCCATGGTATCTTTATTCCTGGGATGGAATCACAAAAGATGCTAATGGTATTCCGGTACTTGTAAAAAATTTGAGAGGATATGCTTCCCCTCAACTTACAGAGAACTGGCAGGAAGGTGGTAAAAAGACCTTTAACGCTTACTTCACCTATGAAACGAGCATAGACGAAAGAAACCATATCAAACTGATGGCCGGTACAGAAAGCCAGTATGGTGAGAATAACTATGGAAATGAATTCAGAAAGAACTTTGTTACATCCGCTATTCCGCAGATGTTTGCAGGCGCTGCTGACATAAATATGTCAAACGGTGGCTGGGCAGACCAGAATGCCCGTGAGAGCTACTTCGGTCGTTTAAACTATGACTTTAATCAAAAATATCTGATCGAGCTTTTAATGAGGTATGATGGTTCCTACATGTTCAAACCAGGTAAACAGTTCGGGTTCTTCCCGGGTGTATCTGCCGGATGGCGTATGTCCGACGAGAACTTCTGGAAAAACAACATCTCTTTCATAAATGACTTTAAGCTTCGTGCATCATGGGGACAGACAGGTAATGACAGGGTTTATTACAATGGGGCCCTTCAGGAGTATCAATATCTTTCCACATATAGTTTCAATGGTCAGGATTATGTATTCGGACAGAGTGTAAACAATAAAATGCTGTACGAAAACGTTGTTCCAAATCCAAATGTAACATGGGAGGTAGCTAACCAGTCAAACGTAGGGTTCGATGCAACCCTGTTGAATAAGAAACTTACCATTAACGCTGATGTTTTCTATAACCTCCGCACCCACATTCTGTGGCAGGCATCTGCAGTTATTCCGGGAAGTACAGGTATGACTCTTCCTCCGGAAAATATCGGAAAAGTTCAGAATGAAGGATTTGAAGCTGTTTTAGGCTATCATGACACTAAAGGAGATTTTGGTTACAACCTCTCTATAAACGGCAGTTTCGCAAAAAACAAGGTTGTTTTCAATTATGATACCCCCGGTATACCTGAATATCAGAAAACAGAAGACAGCCCAATGAACGCACAGTTGGCTTACCAGGTAATAGGTGTTTTCAAAGATGCCGCTGCTATTGCAGCATATCCTCATTGGGCAGGCGCTCAGCCGGGCGACCTGATCTTCAAGGATGTGAACAATGACGGTAAGATCGACGGACTCGACAGGGTAATGGATAAAAAAACAGCCATGCCAACATTTATCGGTGGCTTTAATGCTGTTTTAACTTACAAGCAATTCGATCTGAGTATCTTGTTCCAGGGCGCAGCCGGCGCTATTGCTTACCTTAACCCTGAATCAGGTGATATTGGCAACTATTACGAGTCATGGGTGAAGAACCGCTGGACACCTGAAAACACAGACGCAACCTGGCCGCGCGTATTCAACCGCAGTAATGAGTACTGGTCACCGGGCGCCAACCGCAGTACATTCTGGGAATTCTCTACCGACTATGTTCGTCTGAAAAGCCTGGAATTCGGATATAACCTGCCGTCAGCTCTACTTAAGAAAGTTGGAGTTGAGAAGCTTCGTGTATATTTCAGCGGACAGAACCTGTTAACTCTGAGCAAGATTAAAGAAATTGACCCCGAAGAATCTCAGGGTACTTCTTACCCTCTTCAAAGAGTTGTGAACCTTGGAGTAACTCTAACATTCTAAAATTTAAAGTAATATGAGAAAATTATTATTTATAATAAGTGCAATTTCCTTAATAGGAATAGCTACTTCCTGCAAGAAGGAGTTTCTAAACACCACTCCGCTGGGAGCTTATTCAGATGCTTCCGTTTGGGTGGACCCTAATCTTGCTGCAGCTTTTGTCAATCAATGCTATGAAAATGCGATTGGTTATCCTTTCTGTATTACGCGGCTTACTGATTATGTTGATGAAACATCCTTTACTCCCGACTGGGGTGTTTTCGACTTTGACAAATGTGTTGTTACCCAGGATAATATCACAGGCTGGGAGTCGAGTGGATCTTCTCAGGATTCATACCATCTTCTCTGGAACCAACTTTATTCAAATGTCCGTGCCTGCAACCTCTTCTTCTCAAAAGTAGGAACGGTGGTATTTCCTGATGATGCAACAAAGACCCGTACAATTGGTGAAGTTTACTTCCTGAGGGGTTACACATATCATTACCTGGTAGCCATGTATGGTGGTGTGCCTCTTATAACCAAACCTTACGGGTTAGGCCAGAGTTATGATATTGCGAGGAATACTTATGAGGAATGTATCAACTACATCACAGGTCAGCTCGACACTGCTGCAACAATGCTTCCTGCAGCATATACAGGTGATATGCGTGGTCATGCGACCCAGGGAGCTGCACTTGCCCTTAAAGCAAGAACACTGCTCTATGCAGCCAGCGATCTGCATAACACTACTTCTTATGCACCGGGATATTCAAATCCCGAACTGTTGGGTTATACCACCGGATCACAGGCTTCACGCTGGACAGCTGCCAAAGCTTCTGCAAAAGCAGTAATAGATCTGAATCAATTTAGCTTGTATCATGCAACTCCTGCCCCGGGCGATTCTATTGCCCAGACTTTTGTCAATTATTTCCTCTCCTATGGTTATGAAACAGAAGATATCCTTCTTCAGTATTTCACACTCAAGACAGGAGCAAGCTGGTCAGACTACAATCCGGCTGAGTATTGCGGACCGAATGGCTACCACAACTGGGGTAACAATACTCCTCTGGGAGATATGGTCGATCAGTATGACATGAAAGATGGTTCATCTTTCGACTGGACCAAACCTGCCGAGATTGCAAATCCTTATGCAAAACGGGATGCCCGTTTTTATGCTTCCATTCTGTATGAGGGTGTTCCATGGAGAAAACGTCCTGTTGATGTTCAGGGTCTTGACCCATGGGATAAACTTCAGGTAGGTCATATCTATTCTGATCTTGCCGGTACCAATCAACTTATCCCCGGTGTTGATACCCGTCAGGGGCCGATCGAGAACTGGAACGGCGGAAGAAGCGGATATTATCTGCGTAAATTTGTTGATCCTACACTCGACCCGCAATATGTAAAGCAGGATATTCCTTACCGTCACATACGTTATGCTGAAGTTCTTTTGAACTACGCTGAAGCATGTATAGAGGAAAATACAGGAAGTGACCTCGCTGATGCAACAACTTATATCAATATGATTCGTACAAGGGCTGGACAACCGAATTTAGCGTCGGGCCTTTCGCAGACTGCAATGCGAACTGCCGTAAGACACGAACGTCGGGTTGAGCTTGCATTTGAAAACCATCGCTTCTGGGACGTACGCCGCTGGGTGATTGGTCCGGATGCATATAAACCTACCCATCGTGTTGATGTGAAATATGTGACTCCAACTGCCACAAATTATCGTAAGCCTGATGGCACTACATGGGGCGCCCCGATCTATTCGAACCAGCTTTTGATTGAAGAGACAAGGGCTTGGGATGCCTCAAATAAATGTTATTTCTTCCCGATTTACAGGAGTGAAATGAACAAGAATACTAAATTGATTCAGAATCCAGGGTACTAATAGTGGTCAGTTTTTTAAGTGGCAGGCAGGGCTTTCGGGCTCTGACCTGCCACTTTTTTATTGCAATTCAGATCCTATCAGCAGGGTTATTCTAAACCTTCGTGGTACTTAGCAGATAAATAATCGTATAACACAAAGTTTTAGTAAGGTTATCCCATACAGAGCCAATAATGGATGATTTTGTTATATCAATAAATTTATCAAAATTTGCCATCACAAAATTGTATATGAGTTGAAAGATACATTTAATGCATTTTTCACCAGGTTTTGATTATCTGCAAATTTCACAAACCGACTTGCCATGTCAAAATATTTCAGAACAATTAACATTCAGGATCAAGGGCTATTACAAAAGCTATTGATTATTTCCTTCCTGGTTATTTTTATATGCTCATGCAACAATGTGCATGTTGATGATCAGTTTCAAAAAATATTAAGCAATCAACTCCATCCGTTTGGAATAACTGTTGATTATCCCGGAGAAGGTACAATTTTCCCTCCTGAATTTCCAGCGCCGGAATTTTTATGGAAGGATACGCTGAATACCCCGGCACATTGGCATATACGTTTTTCAACACGAAGCGGGAAAGAGTTATATCGCAAAATTGTAGAATTGCCATCATGGAGGCCCGATTCAGCAGTCTGGAATAAAATAAAAACTATTTCAGGTACAGATCCTGTCTCCCTTACAATTATTGGTGAACATAAAGGTATTCTTGGCTCCAAATATTCATCCGGCAGGGTTTCCTTTTCCTTTTCAGAGGATTCCGTTGGTGCTTCAGTTTTTTACAGAGCCGTTCCTCTGCCGTTTAGTTATGCCGTAAAGAATGTAAGTGAAATTGAATGGTATTTAGGTAAAATTAGCGGTGGAAAACCACATAAGATTTTGGACAACATGCCTGTTTGTGCAAATTGCCATTCATTTTCACAAAACGGACTTCTGGCCATGGATATTGATTATGCAAATGACAAAGGATCATATATCATTGCACCTATAAAAGACACTATTCATATGACTTTTGATAAAATAATCACCTGGGACGATTACAAAAAAGAAGACGGAGTATATACATATGGTTTGCTGTCTCAGATTTCCTCTGATGGCAGATTCGTGTTGTCCACAGTAAAGGACCGATCTGTTTTTGTAGCGGTAGATAACCTGGAGTATTCGCAACTGTTTTTCCCGATAAAGGGGATAATTGCTGTTTATGACAGGGCAGCAAAGAAGTATTACTCACTTCCGGGAGCTTCAGACAAGCATTATGTTCAGAGCAATCCTAACTGGTCGCCTGATAACCATGAAATATTGTTTTCCAGGGCCAACCGTTATATGTCTTCTAAAATTGATAATTCAAAAAGCTTATTGTTGAATTTAGAGGATGCAGAAGAATTCGTTACAAGGCATAAGGAATTTAAATTTGACCTGTACCGTCTTCAGTTTAATGAAGGCAGGGGTGGAAATTCCGTACCCGTCGAGGGTGCCTCCAATAATGGTAAAAGCAATTTTTTTGCGCGGTATTCACCCGATGGTAAGTGGGTGGTGTTTTGTCAGTCTGAAAACTATATGTTATTACAGCACGACAGCAAACTATATATCATGCCGGCGGGTGGCGGGACACCGCGTCTAATGAACTGCAATACCAAAAATATGAATTCCTGGCATTCATGGTCCCCTAATAGCAAATGGCTTGTTTTTTCTTCAAAAAACAGGGGTCCTTATACTCAATTATATCTTACTCATATAGATGAGAATGGCAATGATTCACCTCCTGTCTTTCTCGAAAATATGGCATTTGACAAAAGAGCTGCTAATATTCCTGAATTTTTAAGTGATAAGTACAGCAATCTCACGAAAATGACTGATAACTTTTCCCAGAATGCCATGTATTATACCCGGTCAGCCTCGTTAAACATTACTTCAAAAGAGTATAAAATTGCCATGGCGAATATTGATAAGGCAATTAAAACAGACAGTACTTTTTTTGACGCATACAAAGACAGGCTTATGCTAAATATAATTTTAGGGAAGGCAAGGTCATCAGATGATTTACATTGCAGGATAATTGCCAAAAGGCTGATTGAAAAGCAGATTCAGAAGAACCCTGAGGACATATCGCTTTTTATCAAGCGTGGTGAATTGCGATTGCTTATGGATGATTATGATGGAGCATTGAAGGATGGTTTATATGTATTAAAATCAAATACAGATATTTATAGCGCATATGATTTATTATCAGCAACTTATCAAAAGATGGGGCAATGGAATAAGGCTTTGCCCTATTTGAAAAAAATGCAGGAACTTCAGCCTGATAATACTTTGGTATCATACAATTTAGCTGTTTCATATCAGAATATTCAACAATTCGGACAAGCACTTGATCTGTTGAATGGGATAATTGACAGGTTTCCTGATGAGACTAATTTTTATCTTGCACGGGCGAATTTATATGTGCTGAAAGGGGACAATACTGCAGCAAAAGCTGATTACGACAAGGCTGTATCGGTTGAGCCCGATAACTATGAATGTTATCTGGAAAGAGGATATTTCTTAAAGAATACTTCATCCTCCGATAAAGGGAAGGATAATTTTGACAAAGCAATAGTACTGTTGGGAGACAAGATAAAGAAATACCCTCAGGATGCCCCTTTGCTGATTCATCGTGCTGAAATTATGGAGCAGACTGGCAATGTGCAGAGTGCGCTTAATGAATATGAGAGCTATTTGAAAATATGGCCACTAAATTATTCTGTACTGGCTAAGAAAGCAATAATTTTAAGTTCTTCGAGACAATGGCCGCAGGCAATTGATGCATATAACACCATAATTAATAATTTTCCTGAGAATGCAACAATGTTCTATAACAGAAGTCTTACTTTTCAGCAGGCAGGCAATCTGCAAAAAGCTTTGGATGACATAAATAATGCTATTCGTATTGATCAGAGTAAATATTCGTATTATTTTCACAGATCAAGGATACGATATCAATTGGGTGACCAGACCGGTTATAAAAGCGACCTCCATGCTTCCTCTGCATTATTGAATGACCTAAGCAAAACTAGGAAACTTGATAAAAAAGAGATAGAAATGTTGTCAATGATTCAAAAGCTACTTAATTATACACCAAAGACACGCTGAACAATAAAAAATACAGCGGGCTCTAAACTGAAAAATCATTCATATAATTCTGACTAATTAAAATAGAATGAAGAGATTTTTCCCCCTCTTTGTGGGGAATTAAAAGGAGGTGTAAAGAATAGCAGTATCTTTTGTAAGGAGTCCTTACCTGTAAAAAACATAGTACCAGAAAGTATCCCCGAACCTCCTCTTTAAAACAGGTTCCGCTGATTTAAGATCGTTACCATATTGTTGAAGCACAGTGAGATACTGATTCCACCTGGATTCTGTGTTTTGACTTATGTGAAGATTTCCAATATCAGGCAAAACACCCTTGTTTGAAATGGCCAGGGCTAAAGCTGCCTCTTCAATATGCACCGGTAACTTTATATAACCTAATTTTTCAAATTCGGGCAATTCATGTGCAATTCCCTTATAGTTTTTCTTCAGCAGCATGTATGCTACTTTATAGTCAAATGCCTTCCTGTTCAGAGTGTCCGATGCAAGAATCATTTCAATATTAATATACGGGTTATCCGTGATTGAGAAAAAGTCATTTTCTAGCTTGTTTTGTCTTTTTTCTCCAAGTTCCTTATCCCGGCTTACAGCATCATTATCAAATAATAGTTTTTCAAATCCAGCTGCCTCAGTTTTATAAAAAAGTGTTTTCTTCAAAAGGTTTATATACCTGGAAGCTACATTGTAATTGCCATTTATCAATTCTGTTCTGATAAGCATTTTTAGTCCTTCCGGAGAATGTCCCTTCATCACCATATTCTCAAAAGCCCACCTGTGAGCTTCATTGATCATGCCTATTGTGTAATAAAAATAGCCGCCCCGGTTGAGGACTTCACCCGCCAGATCCCATTTAAGGAAAAGAGTCTTACCATCGGGACTCTGTCGGAAATGGAAAAGCATATCATTCAGTTTCCCTGTTTCACAAAGAGCAATATTATTAAGAAAGATCGTCAATGAATTTGTTGGAGGATTGGAGATATTGAAAGCAATTACTTCATTAAACTTTTTGTGAAAGAATAAGTTTTCCACATAAAAATATTGCTTTGTTTTAATATCGAACCTTCGGATTCCTATAATTGAAAGAATTATGATCAGAACAAATGAGGTAATAATATTACCGGTAGAATCAAGGATCTTTAGTTTGTCAGGAATTCGGTTATTCAGTTTAGCTATTATCGGGACAAATGATATGATTCCGGCAACAGAAATAAAAATAACCTGCTGAAAGCCCGTATTCTGATCAGAGAATGGAAATGTCAGAAGAGTTTTTCCTGACTGGAAAAAAAGATATTCTTTTGATATATAAAAAGTTATAATACCAAAACCCCATAGAGCAAAAAGCCTGATCCATCCATTATTTTCTTTATCAAAGACGAAATATAATGTTACGATTAACAGGAAAATCCATGCAAAACCTCCGGTGGCATAAATAAGTAAAGGAGCAATTATTACAGCTGCCCATCCTTTCAGGGAATACAAATACTTCAATATAAACCAGAAGAAAGCCAGTTGCAATAATATCCCGAGTATATTGAAAAGTAATAACCGGTAATCTGTTTGAAGATAGAATAGCGTTGCTCCGATTATAAGAGAGACAACCTTTGAATAATGTCCGCTTAAAACAAAAATGATTTCTGATATCAAAATAACAATCAGAGTCAGAAGAGCCGAAAGGATTATTGCACCTGCAAGAGGATAAAAGTAGAATGTCGAAAATAATTTGCCAAGCCAGAGAAGAAACCCGCCGGGCTGATGAAGATTTTCACGCAGAAAATCAAATGAAAAAAAGAAAAGCGAGGACTTTTCCTGAAAAAAGAATATATAGTTTCCAAAGAATCCGAAATATATGAATGATGCAAGAAAGAATACCATGTATGGTATCCGGGAGATTATAGTGTTATAATTTGACTTGATCTGATTCATATTTTATTCTTTCAGGTACTGAGTATTCTCAATTATTTTATTTTCACTATTGCTGGTGAGAAATTTAAATCAGCTGCGCTTCATTCGGAATGACACATTGTTTTCTCAAAATTTGATCTGTCCCGCTGAGATTCCTCATTTCACCGCCAATTGGCGGTTTCATTCGGAATGACAAGCGGTTTTTGAAGTATGGGGTAGCGATGGCGGTTCGCCGAGCGAACGCCATCGCTACCCTTGTTCCCGTCCATTGCCGTGTCATCCCGAGTCCGCCAACTGGCGGACGAGGGATCTCTATCTCGCATGTCTCTATTTTTTAATTTCTTCTATTCTTGTAGTTAGCCAGGGATGGTTATTACCCCATCATTATATAAATCATTCCATTTAATGTTAAATTCATCTATAAGAGTTATTTTTTTCATTCTTGAATAGCCTTTTATTTGTTTTTCTCTTGCTATAGCTAAATCAACAAGATCAAATTTCTCAAAATAGACAAGCTTTTCGACATTATATTTTTGAGTAAATCCCTTTATTTTCTTTTGCTTATGTTCAAAACATCTTCTCTCTAAATCATTTGTAACACCAGTATAAAGAACTTTATGAGTTGGGTTTGTCAAAATATATACATAATACAAATGTATTTTCATCGCACTTTTCTTTTTTTAATCATTATAAATTAATGTTATAAGTTACTACATTTTAGAAAATTCCTCATTCCTCCGCCCAGAGTAAAAACTCATATCCCTAATTGACGCAACTAATCCAAGAGATTCCTCATTCCGCTTCGCTTCATTCGATGACAGTAGTGGACATAAAAAGTAGGGG
>Ga0224521_1000004_pt1 | contig 102386 bp, 84 predicted proteins | sample CFST0metaG_FD_182731 | JGI IMG/M metagenome (GOLD analysis project Ga0224521, IMG submission 182731) | Peat soil microbial communities from Stordalen Mire, Sweden - C.F.S.T0 | ecosystem: Environmental > Terrestrial > Soil > Wetlands > Peat | place: Sweden: Norrbotten County, Stordalen Mire... | reverse complement strand
TTGCGCTTTTGTAAAAATCAGACCAAAAACTCATCTGAGATATCGCTAAAATGAAAAAATGAGTAAAACTCAATCTTCTGAATCTTACTCACTTTTAAAATTTAACCCTACTTCTGAAAATCCCTTATTTGACTTCTTAACAAAGATAAAAGTCCCCCCTGTGGGATTTAGGGGTGAAATAAATGGAGAAGATGAGTTACGAAGAATAGTTGAAACAGGGTTTATTGAATGCCTCATACTATGTGTCTATATTATCCTTTATAGAATAAAGCTTTTATGATATGACTAGCCATCTTTGGGTTTTCTTTAAGGCGACGAGTTGAATAACCGAACCACTGTTTTCCGAATGGGACGTAAACTCTCATATTATGTCCTTCATTTACAATGCTTTCACGTAGTTTTGGTGTAACCCCGTATAGCATCTGAAATTCGTACATATCTCTCGGTACGTTATAATTTCTAATCAGATTATACGAGCTTTCAACAAGAGTTTTGTCATGTGTGGCTATTCCTGCATAGATCTTATTTCTGAACATGAATTCAAGGTCTTCGAGGTAATGACTGTTTATCTCCTCATATTTTTTAAATGCGATAGATTCAGATTCAACATAAATTCCTTTGCAAAGTCTGAAATTTAAGGGAGCTGACTGACTGTTAAGATCTGCCATTTGTTCAACGTCCTTCAATGTTCTTCTTAGATACGCCTGTACTACAAGACCAACGTTCGCCGGAAATTCAGACTTCAGCCTCCGGAACAAAACAATCTCATCATCTGTGCAGGGAGAATCCTCCATATCAATTCTAATGAATCCCCTGACAGATGCTGCTTTCTCAACAATTTCCCGGATATGGTTATAACAAATCTCTTTGTCGAGTAATAAACCAAAACTGGTCGGTTTAAGTGAGAAATTGCCGTTAATATTGTTCTTGTAGGATATATCAATAAGATTAAGATACTCTTTTTTATTCGACTCAGCTTCGTCGAGAGTTTTAATGAATTCCCCCAGAACATCGAGCGTAACTTTTATGTTTTTGCTGTTCAGGTCTTTAGATACACGCATTGCATCATCGATATTTTCACCCGATATATATGATCTTGAAAATATCCAGATGAATTTCTTCGGGAAATATGGCAGTATTGCCGCTACAAATTTGTTGAACATAATTTTAATTTATATCCGAATTAAATTATCTTTCTTTTTATATATGTTTTAAAATGCTAATAAAACAGATATCAAATAATATTTTAATGACCTTTGTCATTCATGAAACATGAAAAAAACATGAAATCAGTTAATTTGAATATACTTTTTTAACTAATGCAACCTTTTATTTTTTTGAAAAGTCTTAGTATTGTCCTCAGTTTATGATGAGTGACCGGCAAATAATAGAGTTGTGTGCCAGGCATGATAGAAAAGCGCAACAGATACTTTACGATAAGTATTCGCGTCTTCTGCTTGGAGTATGCCTGAGATATGCGACTGATAAAGCTGAGGCCGAAGATATTTTACAGGATAGTTTTTTAAAGATATTTTTTAATATAAAAGATTATACAGGATCAGGTTCTTTCATAGGCTGGTTGAGAAAGATAGCCGTAAATACTTCAATAACTCATTACCATAAAAACCTTAAATACAGGTATCATATTGAGATTGAGGAGTATGTATCGGTTGAAACGGGCGTAACAAGTTTTGAAGAGGATTTTTTTACCTCGGATGAATTATACAAAGTCCTGAATGAATTGCCGACCGGTTACAGAATGGTTTTCAACCTCTATGCTGTGGAAGGATATAAACATAAAGAAATAGCTGAGATGCTGGGCATAGATACAAATACATCCAAGTCGCAGTATAGCAGGGCTAAATCTGTAATAAGAGACAAACTGGAGAAACTTGGAAAATTGAAAAGCAGTTATTCAGAAAATGACTGAAAAATAGTGAAGAATATAGTCAAAGTGAATTGAAAGCAAAAGAGCAAAATATTAGCGTTAGAGACTTATTCAGGAAAAGCCTGGAATATGCTGAAATAATTCCTGATGCAACTGTAAAATCGGTACTTATGCGCCGGGTTGCCAGAAAAGAATTCATGCGGTTTAATCCTGCCAGGATAAATATATATTACCTGGGTGGAATTATTATTACAGGAATTACAGCTTCTGTTTTGCTTTTTTCAGGATCGCATAACTCTGCCGGGCAGAATAAGTCAAGTAAACCTGCAACATTAAACAAAACCGATTCAATCATTTATATTGAAGTCCCCGTGGTACAACCTCTCAGGAAAGAACCTGTTATTTCAAATATATTCCATAAAAACTCAATAAGCAGCTATAAGGTTTCGCAAAACCCGGAAAAGACTCAATCTGAGTTTTCCCAGGCAGATGTAAAACAGCAAAATGCAATTCCTCCTGCAGAAATCAATAGCTCACTTTCAAAAAATGACTTATTCATTGAAGCTATACCGGATAAGAAAAAGCTACAGAGTGGTTATAGACCTGAAGAATTTTTAATTGAGTCTCACGATTCTGTTGGTTGCGCTCCTCTTAAAGTGCATTTTAATAATAAATCAACATCGTATGATTCCTGCAGATGGACCTTTGGCGATGGCGGTTTTTCAAACGAGAAAAATCCTGAATGGATCTTTGATATTGAAGGCGAGTATAAAGTTTTTTTGGATGTATTCAGGAATGGACAGAAATTTGCATCCTCCTCCTCTTTAGTCACTGTGTATCCAAAGCCACAGGCACGTTTTGAAATTGCCACTGAAAATGATGTTGCGACGAATTATGAGATGCATTTTCTGAATTATTCAATAAATGCAGTACAATTCAGATGGGATTTTGGAGATGGTTCTGCTTCTGAAGTCTTTGAGCCGGGTCACAGATATTCCAAATTCGGTAATTACAATGTCAGGCTTGTTGCATATTCCGAATTTGGCTGTTCAGATTCCGTAACTCTTTTTAATGCACTTTCGGGCTCACAATATTTTATAAATTTTCCTAATGCCTTCATACCAAATACTCAAGGTCCTACAGGTGGCTTTTATTCATCGAAAAGTGACGAGGCTGCACAGGTATTCCATCCATCATATTCAGGGGTATCTGATTATCAGTTAAAAATTTTCAGCAAATTGGGGATCCAGATATTTGAATCAAATGACATTAATATAGGCTGGGATGGATATAATAACGGACAGCTTTGTGAACCAGGTGTTTATATATGGAAAGTACGGGTTAAATTCAGAAACGGGGAACCTTTCACGAAAATGGGCGATGTGACTCTCCTTAAAGAATGAAAATCCCGATCCGGGATGGTTTAAACATTTCTGATTCTTTATCCAATAATACCATTTATTCGTCTAAATATTTTCCCTTTTATTAAAATATTTAAGGGAAGACGAATCTTTTAGATATAAAATTCGTTAAATCATGTTAGATTTTGAATTCATTTGACTATTTTCGTCAATATAAACCTAATGGGATCGATCTTGGTGAAGCGGATTATATATTTAATTGCACTGTCATTCATCATTTTAACGGATAGTTTTGGTCAGGATCCTACATTCTCCCAGTTTTATGCCAACGCATTATATCTTTCACCTTCATTCACAGGTGCAACCAACGAATACAGGTTTGCTCTGAACTACAGGGATCAATGGCCTTCGGTACCCGGAGTATTTAATACTTACAGCATCTCATTCGATAAAGCTCTGACTAACTTTAATTCGGGAATAGGTGTACTGGCAACCTATGATGTTGCAGGGTCAGGAAACCTGAGTACCACTAATATAGGTCTTCTTTATTCCTACGATTTTAACATTAATAAGGAGTGGCATATAAGACCAGGAGTTGACTTCAAATTCTATTATGAAGGACTTGATATAGGAAAATTAGTCTTTAACAGTCAGATAACAGGAAGCGGAACATCACCCTCAATCACACCTCCTCCTTTTAAAAATGTGGCCGATGTGGATTTTGCAACTTCCGCCCTGGTGTATAATTCAAGAACCTGGGGAGGATTTACCCTCGATCACCTCCTCGCTCCGAAAACATCATTTTATGGTAATGATGCAACAGTTCCGGTAAAAATTAATTTTTATGGTGGCACGCAGATTTTGAAACAGACACGGTTACGTCAAAAATCACAGGATATTTTATCGGTAGCTATTAACTTTCAGAAACAGGGTAAATTCTACCAGTCTGATCTTGGGTTATACTATTATAAAGATCCGATTATATTCGGAATTTGGTATAGGGGAATACCACTGGTAACATCTCAGGTCGGGGATGCAATCATTGGCCTGGTTGGAATTAAAACCAAACAACTTCATATCGGATATAGCTACGACTTTACGATATCGAGCCTGATAGGTTCAACCGGAGGTGCCCATGAGATTTCACTTGTTTATGAATTCAATAACCTCTCGATAGGGCAGCTTAAAAAGCGAATCAGGGCTATTCCATGCCCGGAATTCTAATTAAGGGCTCACTGGCTTAACGGCTTAAGGGCACAGAGGCAAATCCGTTACAGAATTATTTTAATCACTGGAACCTGTATTCTCTTGCACTATTTTGTTTTATCCCCTTTGCGCCTATTAGATAAAAACAAGTTTAAAATTACGATTGCGAGTAAGTCGCATTTATTAATTTGTTTATATTTGCCGCTGACTAATGTTTAACAAATAATCAATTCATGATGAAGAAACTATCTATAGTTCTGTACGTTGTTTTATTTCTGGCCGTGGCTGGTCTTTATTGTATGCATTTTTCAGGGAATAAAAAATCTAAGAAAGGCGAAACTTCAGTTAATGTTGCCGGATCACCAGCTCAGGGGATTGCATACATTAATATCGATACGGTAATTTTTAAATTTGATATGTTTCTCGACAGAAGGAACGATTTGATGGCTAAACAAAAAAATGCGGAAGCTGAACTTAATTCAAAAGGAACTGCATATCAGAAAGGGGCAAATGATTATCAGGATAAAGTAAACAAAGGTCTTGTTACAAGAGCTACTGCAGCACAGATTGAACAATCACTCGTTCAGCAGCAGCAGGAACTGGTGTCTTTGCGCGATAAACTTCAGTCAAATCTTGTTGAAGAAGAACAGGTAATGAACCGCCAGATACTCGAATATATCACCAAATTCCTTGAGGAAAACAGGGTTGATTACAACTATCAGTATATTTTGGGAAAGAGTTTTGGAAGTGTTGTTCTCTACGGGGATAATGCATTGGATATCACACAAAAGGTACTTGATGCTATTAACAAAAAGTACAAGCAGGAGAAAAAATAGAAGACAATGGGTTTTGCCTCAGTTTACCTTGAAGAAAGAACCCTGTTCCCTCAGAAGATTAAAGAGCCCGTTGATCACGAGACTGGCATAATTGTAGTGGTTCCTGCATATAATGAGCCCGGAATATGCTCCTTGCTTGATTCTCTTGCACAATGTACGGAACCTGATTGCAAAGCAGAAGTAATAATTGTCATTAATTCTCCGGATGATGCGACCAATGATATTCTGGAGAATAATATAAAAACCCTTGAAAAGATTGAAAGCTGGAAGAAAGCACACAAAAGCTGTTTCTTCCGGCTTTTTGCATTTATAATCGAACATCCGTCTGTCAGGGGATGGGGAGTAGGACTCGCACGAAAAACAGGAATGGATGAGGCAGTATACCGTTTTAACCAGATTGACAACCCCGACGGTGTTATTTTAAATCTCGATGCAGACTGTACAGTTGAACAAAACTACTTTCATGCAATCTGCAATGAATTGCAAAAACAAAGCGATAGAACCGCCTGTTCAATATATTTTGAACATCCCCTATCGGGGATCGGCTATCAGGATCCCCTTTTTGACTACATTGCTTTGTATGAGCTTCACCTCCGGTATTATTTTCAGGGACTGGCATATTCAGGATTTCCGTATGTATTTCATACCGTAGGCTCTGCAATTGCAGTAAAAGCCCTGCCATACATAAAAGCAGGAGGCATGAACAGGCGGCAGGCCGGGGAGGATTTTTATTTTGTTCAGAAGATGGTTCCATTCGGAGGTTACTTCAATTTGAACTCAACCACAGTTTACCCTTCGCCCAGAATTTCCGTTAGGGTGCCGTTCGGGACGGGTGCCTCAGTTGGAAAACTCAGCTCTGATAAAAGCTCAACACTGTTAACATATAATATGCAGGCCTTTAAGGAACTCCGAATCTTCTTTGAATCGGTTGAGCTGTATTTTAAATCAGGTCAGAGCGATTTAATTAGGTTATTCGGTCTGATTCCTCCGGGTCTAAGGTTGTTCCTTGCTGAATATGAGTGGATTATAAAAATAATGGAGGTGAAAAACAATACATCAGGGATAGCTTCATTTAAGAAACGGTTTTTCGATTGGTTCAATATGTTCAGAATTGTAAAATATATGAACTTCGTTCATTCAGATTTTTTTGAAAAGCAACCTGTTGATATTTCTGCATGTGAATTATTAAAAGAAAGGGGTATCAGACTTGAATCAAAAGGAACAAAAGAATTGTTGCTCTTGTACAGGCAACTGGAAAAAAACGGGAAGCACCATTTTTGATTAATAAGGTTTTCCACCCCAATTGAGACTCCTATCTACCTTAAAGCATTTCTTATCTCTGTGGCCCTCCGTGTAACAAAAAATTAAGAACTTGCACTGAGTGACACGGAGGAGCACAGAGGTTCACAGAGAAAATTCAGGTATGGTACTGTTATTTGTTTTTTCTGGCAATCTTTCGATCTTCAGAGGGTGTAAGAATAATATAAAGATCTTCATCAGGCTTTTTCATATGATACTGTTCCCTGGCAAATTTCTCGAGGTTCCGGTTATCGGTTTTCAATTCATGAAGCTTCCGTTTATCTTCTTCAATTCGCTTCATATAATACTCTTTGTCGATTTCGAGCTTGTGCATTTCTTTCATATCTCTATACCTGGTAATCAGATTATTAGAGTCTAAAAGCACTACCCATACAACGAAAATAATAATTGTCAGGACATATTTATTCCTTAATATATGAGGAATCTTTTCTATAAAACTAAATCTGATAAGCATGGTGTAAACCTACAATTTATTTTTCAACCGCCACTCATAAGATAAAGCATCTGCACATCATCGCCGTCATGTATAAAAGTTGAGTCATACTCCTCTTTTGATATCAGAGCACCATTGATTTTAATGATCCTCATTTTAAATGAAAATTTCTTAAGAAATAACAGCTCATTAACGCTGATAAGCTCCTTTGAAAATTCTTCCTGTCTGTTATTTAAGAGGATCTTCATTTTTTTCGCAGATTATCAATCACTTAATATTCATCAGAAGTTCAACGACAATATTTGCCTGCATATTTGCCACAATTCCGACACGTGGTGCGATAGGAGGCAAATTATCAGAAATTTCTGAGTATTCATCGCCGCATACAAATAAGGTGTCATCTATTTTTCTGCTGCTGATGTCATTTGTTTTTCCCCATCCTGCCATTCCTGATCCCACTACTACAGGAATACCGGGCATTTTAGTCTGTACGGTTTCGATAAGCATCTCCTTCATTTCTGAACTGTCCAGGGCTTCCACAATTATATTGCATCCTGAAAAGATTTCCGGAATATTTAACCTGTCAAGTTTCTTCTGATGAATTATAACATCTACATCGCTGTTTATTTTATTGATATTATCTTTCAGCGCGACAGTTTTCATTGAACCGATCTGGTTGGTGAAATAATATTGGCGGTTGAGATTTGGTTTTTCAATAACATCAAAATCAGCAATTACAAGTGTACCAACACCGCTTCTTGCCAAAGCAACTGCGCAGTTTGAACCGAGGCCTCCAGCTCCGGCAATCCCGACTTTGAATTTCGAAAGATGAGTTTTGATTTCTGAAAATCTCATTATTGACCGGGTTCTTTCTTATTTCTTCCCAATTTTCAATCCGAAAGATAAGAACCTTTTAATGTTTTTACAAAACTGAATTCAATAACATACTGAGCAAAATCATACTTATTAACTTAATAAAATGTTAATTTTGATTTTATAAATAGCGGACTTACAGGCTTCTAAAATTTGTATTTATGAATATAAATTCGATAAAAGCTCAACATAAACTTTTAAAAGGTTGGGATTATACATGGACCCCTCTGAGTAAAGGTTATACCGACAAAGTACTTTATATTAACGTTGGGACTACTGAGATAAAAGAGAAGGATGTCCCGCTCATGATGAAAGAAAAATTCATAGGGGGGAAAGGATATGGACTTCGTCTGTTGTGGAATGCAACAAAACCTGAAACAAAATGGGATGATCCTGAAAACGAAATCATTATTTCTTCAGGGCCTATAGGAGGCATAACTCAGTATTCAGGGACAGGTAAGTCACTGGTAGTCACTTTGTCACCTCAGACCAACTCAGTTATGGACAGCAACGTGGGAGGATTCTTCGGCCCATTCCTTAAATTTTCAGGTTTTGACGCAATAGAAATCCAGGGAAAGGCAGAAAAAGATGTTGTGGTTTTTATTGATGGCATAAATCACAAGGTGGAAATATTCGAAGCTCCCGCTGAAGCGACTGACAGTCATCTCCTTGCGGAACAGCTCACGGAAATATTTGCCGATACCGAAAGTGAAAAAAAATATATAGGAATTGTTTCTACTGGTTCAGCGGCTCAACACTCATTGATCGGGATGTTAAACTTTAGTTTTTATGACTCAAAAAGGAAAAAGGTACGGTTGAAACAAGCGGGAAGAGGTGGAATAGGATCAGTATTCCGAAATAAAAAAATCAAGGCTCTTGTTTGCAAGATTCCCGGGGTTAAAGGGAATCTCAATAATGTCGTTGACCTTGAGGCAATTATGGAGAGAGGTAAGAGGTTTAACCGCGAAATAAGGGAATTGGATGCCAAACAATGCCAAATGAGGGAAATAGGAACAGCTCATCTGATGGAAGTGATGAATGATCATGACCTGTTGCCGGTTATGAATTATAAATACGGCAGCCATCCCGATTCCTATAAGATCGATTCCTCGGTATGGAAAAGAAATTTCACGCAGAATATACCGGACGGTTGCTGGATTGGATGCAACATGTCGTGCAGCAAAGGGATAGATGATTTTATTTTGAAGACCGGTCCTTATAAGGGACAGAAAGTAATTGTAGATGGTCCTGAATATGAGAATGCTGCAGGTTTAGGATCTAATTGCGGAATATTCGATCCGGAATATATTATTGAAACAAATTTTTATTGCGATACTTACGGAATTTGTACCATCACCTGGAGTACCCTCACAGCATTTGTAATGGAATGTTTTCAGAACGGAATTTTGAACAGGGAAAGAACAGGTGGCCTCGAACTTAACTTTGGAAACTCCGCAGCCGCTCTCGAAATGCTTCATCAGCTTGCTAGCGGAGAAGGATTCGGAAAGATCGCAGGCACGGGGGTCCGCAGGATGAAAGAGTTGTTCATAAAAAAGGGTTGGGGCGAGGCTGCATTTCTGAATGATATAGGAATGGAAAACAAAGGGCTGGAGTATTCACAGTATATGTCAAAAGAATCTCTTGCTCAGCAGGGAGGTTTTGCGCTGACAAACAAAGGGCCGCAACATGATGAAGCATGGCTTATATTTATGGATATGGTAAATAACCAGATACCGACTTTTGAAAATAAGGCTGAGGCTCTTCATTATTTTCCGATGTTCCGCACCTGGTTCGGTCTGGTAGGACTGTGTAAACTACCATGGAACGATGTGGAACCCGAGAATAATGCCCAGACTGAAGAACCGGCAAAAGTGCCTGAACATGTCGACAATTATGTAACTATTTATAAAGCAGTAACAGGTCGCGAATTTGACAAGAAGAGATTGGTGGAAGATTCTGAACGTGTATATAATTTCCAAAGGGTTTTTAACCTCAGACGCGGATTCGGTACCCGTATTCATGACCGGCAGCCGTATCGTGCCGCTGGTCCTGTTACCATTGAAGAATACGAATCACGGTCTGAACGATATGACAAACAGCTGAAGGAAAAGATTGGATTCGATCCGGAAGGAAAGACAACTGTAGAGAAAATGAATATGCTGAGGAAATACCGTGAGTCTCAGTATGAATCGCTTATTGATGCAGTCTATAAAAGAAGAGGGTGGAATACGAATGGTGTACCGACAATCGAATTTCTTAAGAAGATTGGAATGGATTTACCTGAGGTAATTGAAGTAGTAAAAGATTTTCAATGATATTACATTGTAGAGACGCCCAATTAGGTCGTCTCTACTATTTTTCACCGGGGTCTTTACTATTTTTTTTCGGGCATTCGACAATTTTTCTTTGATGTCAATACTACTATCCGGCCGATATACCCAAAAGATTTTGAAATGCAAACATATGTCTCTTTTCTTCGCGGTGTAAATATGACCGGCCATAATTCAATTAAGATGACCGAACTTTCAGCCGCATTCCTCAGCATGGGGTTTGCTGATGCAGAGACATATATTCAGAGCGGAAACGTTATTTTCAGTGATCCCGATAAAAGCTTACCCCGTATTGGTGAACAAGTTGAAAAAACTATACTTGATAGGTTTGGTTATACCATTCCTGTCATGATCAGAACAAAGAAGGAATTAACTGATTTGTTTTCCGCTAATCCTTTTACAGGAGAACCTAATTTTGACCCCGCAAAACAGGCAGTCATTTTTCTTCATGACGAACCATCTGAGGCTCAGATTAAAAAAGTTGCACATATCGACTATCCTCCGGATAAGTTTAAGATAATCGGCAAAGAGATTTTCATTTATTGTCCAAACGGATTTGGCAGGACCAAGATTTATACAAACTTTTTTGAAAATAAAATGGGTGTTATCGGAACCGGCAGAAACTGGAAAACTATAAGAACAATATTGAATATCGCTGAAAATAGATTTTAATAAATAATCTTATTTTAATGTGCAAGTCGGATGTCTCTCCAAACCATTTACTAATTTTGTAATTGTATCATTTGGTCTTAACTGATTATTAATTATGAGAATCCTAATTATTATGTTCTTAACTATACTATTAAGGCCGTCAGACCCTTCAGCACAACCGGCTGCTAAACAAAAGGAATTAATCATATTTCATGCAGGTTCTCTCTCTGTGCCAATGAAACAGATAGCTCAGGAATATGAGAAAAGAAACCCAGGCGTTAAAATTTATCTTGAATCGTCGGGAAGCCTGGTTTGTGCAAGGAAAATCACTGAGCTTAAAAAACCATGCGATATACTGGCGTCATCAGATTACTATGTTATTAATAAACTTCTTGTTCCTCAGTATGCCAGCTGGAGTATAAGGTTTGCCACCAATGAAATTGTTATTGCATTCCTCGAAAAATCAAAGTATGCAAAAGAAATCAATTCGGATAACTGGATGGATGTCCTTCAAAGAAAGGATGTAATCTATTCCAGATCTGATCCCGATTCCGATCCGTGTGGTTACAGAACTATCTTCACTTTTATGCTTGCTGAAAAATATTACAAAAAAAAGGGACTGATGGAGAAGATGTCTTCAAAAGACAGGGAATATATCAGACCCAAGGAGGTCGATCTTGTGGCCCTTCTTGAATCCAATACTATTGATTATATGTTTCAGTATAAGTCAGTTGCAATCCAGCATGGCCTAAAATATATTAAACTGCCCAAAGAAATTAACCTCTCAGATTCTTCAAAAAATGATATTTATTCATCTGTAAGTACAGATGTAGCCGGAGATAAGCCAGGTACAAAAATGAAAGTCACAGGTGATTACATAAATTACAGCATAACAATTCTTAACGATGCGCCTCAGAAAGAAGAGGCAGTGAATTTTGTGGATTTTCTTCTGAGCCCTGACGGAATGAGGATTTTCAGGAAGAACGGACAGAATCCACTTATACCTCTTATAGCAGACCCCGTTATGAAACTTCCGCCAAGGTTATTGAAATATTTCATGAAGGCCGTTAAAAAATAGTCTTCTGATGAGCAGGAACAGCATATTTACATGGATTGTGATGATTTTGTCATCTCTTATGCTGTTGTTCATTCTTGCGCCCCTGGCTGGCATGTTTATGCATACAGGAGGCTCTGAGTTTCTCGAAACAATAAAGGATAAAGAGGTTCACCAGAGTATCTGGCTGACCCTTTGGATTTCATTCACTGCAACTTTTATTTTCGCTATAGGAGCTGTTCCCTTTGCCTGGATGCTTGCACGCAAAAATTTTCCTCTGAAAAATGTGGTCCAGGGAATTATTGATCTTCCTATAGTTCTTCCTCATACAGCCGCTGGTATCGCTCTACTTGGTTTTATCTCACGTGATGGATTTCTGGGTAAAGTGGCTTCCATTTTCGGTCTAAATCTTGTAAATCATCCTTCCGGAATTGCTCTGGCAATGGCCTTTGTCAGTTTACCGTTTCTGATAAATGCAGCCCGCGATGGTTTTGCTGCAGTTCCTGAAAGGCTTGAGAAAGCTGCACTTAATCTTGGTGCGAGCCACACCAAAGTATTTTTTACAATTTCACTGCCTCTGGCCTGGCGGAGCATTACCACAGGATTTGTAATGATGTTTGCCAGGGGAATGAGTGAATTCGGTGCTGTCGTTATTATTGCCTATCATCCTATGATTGCTCCGGTGCTCATTTATGAGAGGTTTAGTTCTTACGGACTTAATTATGCACGACCCGCATCTGTTTTTTTTATACTTGTAGCTCTGCTCTTCCTGATTGCACTTAGGTTGCTAACTTTAAAAAGAAAAGAGAAATTAATTAATACAGATGCTCAGACTGATTAATATAACTCGACGACTTGGCGATTTCGCTCTCCGGGATTTAAACCTTGAAGTGTCAGATGGTGAATACTATGTACTTTTAGGCAGATCAGGATCCGGAAAAACCCAGCTTCTGGAACTGATTGCCGGCCTTGAACACCCTGACAGCGGTAAAATTTTCCTTGATGATACAGATATTACCAGACAACGAATTCAGGACAGGAAAGTAGGAATTGTTTTTCAGGATTATGCAGTTTTCCCCCATATGACTGTTTTTGGAAATATTGCCTACCCGCTCAAAACGAGGAAGGAAGATAAGAAAAGTATTGCTGAGAAGGTGGAAGAGGCTGCAGCAGCTATGAATATTAGCCATATCCTTGAGCGGGGTACAGAAAAGCTTTCAGGGGGTGAGCTGCAGAGGGTGGCACTTGCACGTACTCTTATTACATCACCAAGGCTTTTATTGCTCGACGAACCTCTTTCTTCTTTGGATACTTCATTGAAAGACGACCTCAAAAAGTTGTTAAGAAAACTGAATAAAGAAGGTCAGACAATAATTCATGTGACCCACGATTATGGTGATGCTATTAGCCTTGCAAAAAAGGTTGGAGTGATCCATAATGGGACGATCATTCAGGAAGGATCTGTAAACGAAGTATTCAACAACCCGTCAAACCGATTTGTCGCACGCTATGCAGGTGTCAGAAATTTTTTCCGGGTTAAAATGTTACATGAGAATGGCTTGTTAACTGGAGTGACAGCGAATAATGTAAAATTCAGTCTAAATGGCGTTTCCCCGGGAAACGACAGTCTTTTAATTATTAAAAGCGACTCAATTGTTCTCTCGGATGAAGTACCTTTGGATAAAGATCTCAATGCAATAAAAGGTAAGATTGATGAAATCATACCTTCTGAGTTTGGATTGGAAGTAACAATAAATGCCGGTGATTTGTTCTATGTAAATATACCTGCTTCTGCAATGGGGAAGCTCAGCCTTATTGAAGAAAAAGAAATATGGATGAGTTTTCCTCGTGAATCGGTGATCGTTTTAAATGGGGTTTCATAAAGATAAATGATAAAAGTAAAACAACGAATGTAAGAAGGTAACCCTCTCGATTTTAAGCGCCGCGACAGGATTCCTTTATCTGATATTTATTTATCCCGGCGCAAATATTTATTTTGATTAACAGGCAAAAGTCAAGAATTAAAATTGCTATGATAACCTTTGAAGAAGCATTTAAAATTGTGATGGAATATGTTTTTGAAACTAAAACGGAGACAATTCCATTTACAGATTCATGTGATAGAATTCTCGATGAAGATATCATCAGCGATATAGATATGCCTCCGTTCGACCGGTCAGCTGTGGATGGCTATGCCTGCCACAGAATTGATCTGAATAATGAACTTGATGTTGTTGAGATTATTGCTGCCGGCAAGGCACCGGTACAAAAGGTAGGGGAAAATAAATGTTCGAAAATAATGACCGGGGCAATAGTTCCTGATGGTTGTGATGTGGTTATTATGGTGGAGGAATCAGAAATTCTCCCAGGTAGCAAAATCAGGTTTACCGGAATTGATCCAAAACTGAATATTTCCTTCAGAGGCGAAGATGTAAGAAAAGGAGATATCGTTCTTAACAAAGCAAAGGTCATTCAACCTCAGGATATTGCAATAATGGCATCGGTCGGGCATACAAAAGTGTCTGTTAAAAAAAAGCCGTTAGTCGGGATAATCAGTACCGGTGATGAGCTTGTCAACCCGTCAGAAATTCCTGGCATTTCACAGATACGCAACAGCAATGCTTACCAGTTAGCTGCTCAGATTGCCAGGGCAGGCGCAGAAGGATGTGATTATGGAATAGCTGCTGACGATGAAACCATTACTTTTAAAATAATAGAGAAAGCAATTCAGGAATGTGATATTGTAATTATCACTGGTGGCGTTTCGATGGGGGACTTTGATTTTGTACCGTCAGTACTTGAACGTGCAGGCGTAAAGATTTTATTCGACAGGGTGAATGTACAGCCCGGAAAACCAACAACGTTCGGACTGCATTCGAAATCCCTGGTATTCGGACTCCCGGGAAATCCGGTCTCCTCCTTTATTCAATTTGAAATGCTCATAAGACCATTGATTAATAAGATGATGGGCCACAACTGGAGACCCCCTGAGAACAACCTGCCATTGGGTGTGAACTACGAAAGAAAATCCTCTGCCAGACTTGGATTAATTCCTGTTAAGATCAATGAAAAAATGGAGGTAATTCCCGTTGATTTTCATGGATCTGCACATATTACTGCTCTTTCGGAATCTGATGGGATAATAGTTTTGCAACCGGGAATAAAGTTTTTGAGAAAAGGAGAAATAGTAAATGTTCGACAGATTTAACCGAAAGCTGAATTACCTTCGTATTTCTGTTACCGACAGGTGCAACTTACGCTGTACTTATTGTATGCCTGAAGAGGGAATTAAGCTTTTCAATCATGAAGATATCCTTTCATTTGATGATATTGCCGGATTTACTAAAGTGGTAGTTTCCAAGGGAGTAACAAAGGTGAGAATTACGGGTGGAGAGCCGCTTGTCAGGAAGGGAGTAACTGTTTTGGTCAGTATGATTTCAAAGATTAAAAGTATCGAAGATCTGTCGATGACAACTAACGGCACCTTGCTGAAAAGTTATGCACAGGAACTCAGGACAGCAGGACTTCACAGGGTGAATATCAGCCTCGATACAATCGATCCTGTAAAATTCAGAGCTGTTACCCGTATAGGAGATTTAAACGATGTATTGGAGGGGATTAAGGCAGCAAAAGAAGCCGGGTTATTGCCTGTAAAAATAAATTGTGTCATAAAAGACTCAAAGGAGGAGAAAGACGCCAAAGCAGTTACCCGCTTTTGTGAAGATAATGATTTGGAGATTAGATATATACATCAGATGGACCTCGTGAGAGGCCATTTTTCAGAAGTTGATGGGGGCACAGGCGGCAACTGTGCATTATGCAACAGGTTAAGACTCACTTCAAATGGTAAGCTCAGGCCATGCCTTTTCAGCAATATAGAATTTGATATAAGAAAACTTGGATTTAAAAAAGCGATTCAACTTGCGACAGAATCAAAACCCGAATGCGGAACAAAGAACGAAACAGGTGCATTTTATAATATAGGAGGTTAACTTATTATGGAAAAGCTGACACACACTGACAATAAAGGGAGAGCTGTTATGGTCGATGTAGGAGATAAAGAGACACAGCTTAGAATAGCGAAGGCAAGCGGACATATTTCTATTGCTTCCGAAACTATCAGGATCATTGAAGAAAACCTGTTGAAAAAAGGCGATGTTCTAACTTTTTCGCAACTTGCCGGCATCACTGCTGCCAAAAAAACTTCAGAACTTATCCCTTTATGCCATAATATTGTTCTGGACAATGTAAAAGTAGATGCATTTATTGATTCTACCGGTGTTAAAATAATGAGCGAGGTGAGATGTTCGGGAAAAACAGGTGTTGAAATGGAGGCTTTAACAGCCGTCAGCGTTGCACTGCTTACAGTATATGATATGTGTAAGGCAGTTGATAAGAATATGAAAATTGATAATATTAGTCTCACAGAAAAAACAAAAAAATGAATCTTCCTGAAAAATTTGAAATTCTTATAATAACTCTGAGCGACAGGGCTTTCCGTGGCGAATATAAGGATCTCAGCGGCCCAAAAGTTAAGGAAAGGATAACAGAATTCTTTACTTCTTCAGGTTGGTCATTCAATGTTAAGACAACTCTTATTCCTGACGAATCGTCAATGCTAAAGGACCTGCTCAATGAAGCTGGAAATATTTACAATATAATTTTTACTACCGGTGGAACCGGCATTGGTCCAAGAGATATTACGGTAGAGACTGTTACTCCTTTTCTCAATAAACAGATACCCGGGGTTATGGAATTCATAAGGATCAAATATGGAACGGAAAAACCAGCAGCCCTTCTGAGCAGTGGTGTTGCAGGCGTTACAGGTAAATCACTGATTTATACACTGCCAGGTTCAGTGAAAGCAGTCGAAGAATACATGACCGAAATAGTGAAAACTCTAAAGCATACCATTTTTATGCAATATGGGATTGATAAACACTCTGATAACTAGTTAGCAAGATGGTTCAGGGTATTGGTAACAGCAGAACCAATTAGCCTGTCGTATCGGTCATGCGGATTTCTGTAATAAAGTAAAACAATATAATCATTCTCGGTTTCATAATGACTGCCCTCAAATCTGGATGCAATTACAGTGCCTTCCCCATCTTTTCGGAATACGTATTCATAATTGTACCATCCCTGTTTCAGAAGCATTGTGCCCTCATATTCTTTTGTTGCGGAATTATATATCATAACATTGTTTTTATCAAAATCCCAATTATTCAGACTGCCAGAGATGTACAATCTCCCTCCGGAAATCATCTGATCCGATGGTAGGGTAAAATACACATTTACATAATCTGATTCGATATCGGGTTTTTGACCCTCCTGAAAGGCTATATAGTATTTGCCATTGAAATCCTGCCAGTAGAAATATGGTTTGTGTTCCCGGTCATCCGAAGGGTAAAGGTATACGTTATAATAGGGAGTTGCAAAATCTATTCTCTTTACATATTCAGACTTATAACGTATACTTTTAATATCAAAATACCGGTACTCATTTCCTCCAGGGAAAATGTTTTTATCCGATAATGAATTAAATTTAAGCTCATTGTTTCCATAAAACTCCGGTGTAAGATTTCTTTTGGCATTGTCCCATCTTCCGTTCTGAAGGATAAAAGCAAAGATATTCCTGTATGGGTCTGTGATTTGAAGCCCGGTGTAATTAACATCGAAGTCAACCTGCTGATGAGTATTATTTTCTTTTGTCATCTGGGGCCGGTGAACAGTTATTTCAATTTTAGATGCATCCTCGGTAATCAGAAACCTTTGTGTTATTATCGGATCCTCCGGTTTGTCAGCCGGATAAACAAAAAGGACATAATTGCCTGAAATCTTTAAGTTTACCCTGTCGTTTGGGAAAGTGAGTTTATAATGGAAGTAGCTGACAGTTGTGTTGAACGAATTTTTATAATCCTCAATGGGGTTTTCTGTATCTCCTGACATATAATCATTTGGAATAATATCAGATTTTTTCCAGTCTTTGTCGCAATGAATGAAAGTATAATAGTACGTTTCAGGCTGATCGCCAAGTAAATCGAAATTCAGTACCAGTTTTTCATCACTGTTAAGCTTCATCACTGGATAGGAAAGATTCCATCCGTCTTTGTAAATTTGAACGGTTTTTATTTTCTCACTATAGATGTGATTTGAATATAATACAGAATCGGGGTAAGATTGCTGACTCTGAGCTAAATAAATATTGAAGGTTAAGATAAAAATAAATATATATCTCATTTTTTATGTTTTGACATCCTATTGGGGATTCCTTATTCCTCTTTTTGCGGACGGACCAGTAAACTCCTATACCCCATTTGGATATTGTTCTTGTAAGACTTATCTTATAATATCTTTTAAACCATAAATTTAAAGAATTGTTGCATCAATGCTGGAATAGAAATTTTAATATTTTGAAGGTGAATAAATTTTCAGTAAGATTGTGAGGGTTTAGGAACTATTAATATCGTAAGTTAAGATCATGATTAATAAATTATTATCTCTTTTATTGCTAATAGCCTTTTTAAATTCCGGTTGCACGAAAAGTAAACCTGTTTTTGAAAATTTCATAGGCTTTGCCCAGGGATCCACTTATAGCGTAGTATATGAGAATACAAAAAAAATTGATCAGGGAGAACTGAGACAAAAAGTCGACAAGATTCTGAATGATTTTGATAAGTCGCTTTCTCTATACAACGATTCTTCTATTCTCTCAAGGATAAACAGGAATGAAGATGCCGTTCCTGATTCATTTTTTACGGAAGCTTACAGAAAATCGGTCCTGGTAAATCAAATGACTGAAGGCGCATTTGATATAACAGTGGGTCCTCTTGTGAGAGCATGGGGATTTGGTCCCGATGCACATAAAAGTTTCACGGAAGCTAAACATGACAGCCTTATGAAGCTTATAGGTATGAAAAAAGTATCCCTTATAAACGGAAGGCTCATAAAAACTGATCCCCATATTTGTCTCGATTTTAATGCAATAGCCCAGGGTTATTCTGTGGATGTGATCTGCCGTTTTTTCGACAGCCTTGGAATTAAAAATTATCTGGTCGAAATAGGAGGCGAAGTAAAAGCAAAAGGAAAGAAAGCCGGCAATCTCTGGAGAATAGGAATTGATAAACCGATAGATAACAATCTGACCCCGGGGGAATCACTTCAGGCAATACTAAAGATGAGTAATAAAGCTATTTCAACTTCCGGAAACTATCGGAAATTCTATGTTGAGGATGGGATCAAATATTCACATCATATCGATCCGCGAACAGGGTATACCACAAGAAATAACTTACTAAGTGTCTCTATTATAACTGACGAATGTGCCATAGCTGATGGGGTGGCAACAGGTTGTCTTGTAATGGGAAAAGAAAAAGCAATTGAATTTATTGGCATGCATCCCACGCTTGAAGCCTACATGATATATTCCGATGAGCAGGGGAATTTTAAAACGTGGGCTTCTGAAAAATTGAGGAGATATCTCTCCGAACCTTAAAATGGTTGTGAAACCAAATCTTTGAGGGTCTTTACAACTCTTATTTAAGCATATTTAAACAACATCGGTATTAATTTGTTTCTAGTTTGATTACAATTATTAAACTTTCAATCAGGGATGAAACAAAATAACAACCAGACCGGGCATGATCTGAACACAGAGATTATTGAGATGAAACAAATCAAAAATCAATCAGAACAATATTTTAACAAAGAGAGTATTCTTGCTGATTTCCGAATGGCAAATCTCAGCCGGAGCCTGAGTATTATAGGACGTCGCGAAGTCCTCACCGGAAAAGCAAAGTTCGGGATTTTCGGAGATGGAAAGGAGATAATACAACTGGCTTTGGCAAAGCAGTTTAAAAATGGGGATTGGAGATCGGGTTATTATCGCGACCAAACATGGATGATGGCGATGGGAGTATACGACTCGCTTGAGTTTTTTCACCAGTTATACGGCAACACAGATAATCAGTTTAACAGCGGTAGCGGAGGGAGGGTATTCAATAATCACTTTTCCATCCCAAATATAAATCCAGATGGATCGTGGCGCAATCTTACAAAACAAAAAAATTCCTCTGCCGATATTTCTCCTACTGCCGGACAAATGCCACGGTTGCTTGGCCTTGCGTATGCATCGAAGTTATTCCGGCAAAATAAAGATCTGCAACAATTTACAACTCTTTCTACAAAAGGGAATGAGGTAGCATTTGGATCGATTGGCGACGCCAGCACCTCCGAAGGTTACTTCTGGGAAACCATAAATGCCGCTGGTGTTCTTCAGGTACCATTGGCAGTTTCTGTCTACGACGACGGTTACGGTATTTCGGTGCCTAAGAAATACCAGACAACAAAAGGAAGCATATCAGAGATCCTTAAAGGATTTGAAACTGAAAAGGATAAACCAGGAATAAGGATTTTCAAAGGGAAAGGATGGGATTATGAGGGGTTGATTAAACTTTATCAGGAAGGCATTGCAATATGCCGGGAACAACATACACCAGTATTATTTCATATTGAAGAAGTTACTCAGCCTCAGGGACATTCTACATCAGGTTCACACGAGAGATATAAAAGTGAAGAGAGGCTGAAATGGGAGGAAGAATTTGATCCGATAAAGAAAATGAGGGAATGGATAATCAATTCTGAAATAGCCACTTCTGAAGAGCTCGATAAGCTTGCACTTGAGGCTGAAGAGGAAGCAAAGGAATCAAGACGCAAAGGGTGGGAGTCATTTCAGTCTCCTATAAAGATAGAAAGGGATGCTCTTGTAAAAATCATCAATGATCGATCGTGCAGGTGTACTGAAAAGGCAAAAGAAGAATCTGTTGATAGTTATACAGATGAGCTGAAGAGAGTTCCGGCACCTATCCGTAAAGATAATTTTGTAACAGCCAGGAAGATTCTAAGAAATATTTGCGGTACATGTCTTAAATCCGATAACCTTAAAGAAGAGCTGCAGGGGTGGCTTAAGAGGAATTATGAAGATGCACGGAAAAGCTATGATTCATTCCTGTATAATGAAACACCTTCATCAGTATTGAATGTTAAACCAATTGCCCCGGTGTATTCTGCCGATTCACCAGAAGTCCCGGGCAGGCAGATACTTCGTGATAATTATGAAAAACTATTCACAAAGTACCCTCTCCTGGTGACATTTGGTGAAGATACTGGTAACATTGGAGGTGTGAATCAATCCCTCGAAGGATTACAAAAAAAATTCGGTGAGCTGCGTATTACAGATACAGGGATCAGGGAAGCAACTATTCTGGGTCAGGGACTTGGATTGGCTCTTAGAGGTATGAGACCTATTGCAGAAATTCAGTATCTCGATTATTTAATGTATTGTTTGCAGGTTTTGAGCGATGATCTTGCAACGACTCACTATAGAACTGCCGGACGTATGATCGCCCCGTTAATTATAAGCACCCGCGGACACCGCCTGGAAGGAATCTGGCACTCCGGATCACCCATGAGCATGCTCATAAATTCAGTAAGAGGTATTTATGTTTGTTCTCCGAGAGATATGACCAGGGCAGCAGGCTTTTATAATACACTTCTTGAAGGCAACGATCCTGCAATAGTCATTGAACCTCTTAATGGCTACAGGCTGAAAGAGAAATTGCCCGATAATATCGGCGAATTCCGTATGGAGCTTGGAATTCCTGAAATATTGAAAGAGGGTACTGACCTTACGATTGTCACATATGGATCGACAGTCAAAATTGCAATGGAAGCGGTGAAGCATCTCGCAGCTCATGATATTTCTGTTGAATTAATAGATGTGCAGACACTTATGCCGTTTGACCGAAAAAAAATAATAATTGAGTCTCTGAAAAAAACAAACAGGATTCTTTTTCTCGATGAAGATGTTCCGGGTGGAACAACAGCGTATATGCTGCAGGAAGTCATTGAGAAACAAGGAGGCTGGCAATATCTTGACAGCCCTCCGAAAACTCTCACGGCAAAAGAACATCGTCCGGCTTACACCACTGATGGAGACTATTTTTCAAAACCCAGCTCTGAAGATGTATTCGATGTTGTATATCAAATGATGAAAGAGGCTGTTCCGGAGAAGTTTTAAGCCTCTACATTGTGGCTCTCTGTGCCTCCTCTGTGGTTCTCTGTGTAACAAGAATGCACAAGAACTGACACAGAGGTTCACAGAGGAGCACTGAGCATCACAGAGTTAAGAGGATGTAATATCTGTAACCCCGATTATCTTCAGCAATGCAAGAGCAGCTTCTTTCGGACCGCTTGATTCATAACCGGGTATCCCAAGCCTGGTTCTCATCTGACCGACAAAAACATTATTTTTAAAGAATGAAGCGAAGTATTTTGACGCGATCTTATCATGTAAATCTTTGTATTCGGGCGGACCGAAAATATTTGCAAAATATGAGTGCACCAGTCCGGTTGTTGTAGTAGTTCCCTTGCTCATAACTGCCCCTTCGCTGAATATATCAAGTGCCCATTCTGCAGATGTGAATTTTTCAATTACCGGATGTTCAGTGTCAATTTCCTCATAATTGTTAGCATAGAGTATATAGTCGATTTTATGTCCTGCAATGATTGTTTCAAAGTTGGTTACCGGAAATACTATCCTGGCATTAACCTGGCTTGGATTCATAATTATTGATCTGTCGAGATGTCCGAATGCATATCCGGGCTGCAGGTCATCGAGACGCAGGAATGCACCTATCTCAGTGCCGTATCCGATAGGGAATCCGTTTTTGTCCAGGTCTATGGACCCCATATCATCTGCAATAATTGTAAGTTCCCGTATATATTTGTCAGCCAAAACCCTGAAAGCTTCAAGAGTCTCTGATTTCCCGGCACCTGTATCGCCCATCATCAGAATAGTGGCTTCTTTATTTCCCTGCAGCATTATTTTCACCATAGCGCCATGAAAGGGCATCTTACCGGCTTTCATAACTATGGAATTATGAAGAGTTAGTATCATTTTTTTAAGATAACCGAAGTACCCAAATTCGGCACGGTCAGGAATCGCACCCACGAATATTTCATTTTCCTCGTCATCGTAGAATACTGTTGAATATTTAGCCAGACCGTCAATCGCACTCCCTGGAACTCCATAAATGAAGAGAGCATCGGGTTTTTTCTCAAGATCAGAATCATCTGCAAGCTGAAACAGGTTACACATTGAGAAACCAAGTTCAAAAAAATCCTGATGGAAGTAAACCATGATTAGCAACTTACCTACTTTTGCCGGGTAACAGATCCACTCTCCTGATTTTAATTCTACAAGATCGACAGGATTTTTGTTAATCTTTTTGAAATGGCCTGTCCTCTTATTCATAGGCTGCTGGATAACCAGCGGAGGATAGATCAGCATTTGGCGGATCACAGGAACACTATTGAGTTTTTTATATTTTTCTCCCCTGTAAGCAATATCTTTCGGAAGTGAAATCACCGCCATCTCAGCTCCTGCCGGAACCTGTCTGTAAACGGCAGGATGACTACCTGTAATGTTTTCCTGAATATGTCTGTAAACAGTTCTTATCAGATGTGTAAGCTGTTCAATTGTTTCATTAAATGTGCGATATGGCCTTTTGTCGAGACGGTCGCCTTCAGAATCATTGATTATGAACCGGTCAAAGTGGCGCCAATAGTCATACAGGTATTCTACAAAACCGGCAAGTTTATCAAGGTCTTTAAGAAAGATCCTGGACTTATCAAAAATATGGGGTATAAGATTGCTTTCATACTTAACGAGTAATGAAAGAGTCTTGACTAGATCATTCACGCAATCTTCGTCAGCAGTGCAACCTCCAAAAAACTCAAGCAATGGCGAGTTTTTAGATCTGAGGTTATTAAGACAATGGTCAAGGATAAGCCGAAATTTGTCACTCGCCAGCATTTCTTCTGCTGTTTCGCACATCCTTTCACGGATATTCAAAACAACTTTATTCCCAATTATACTTAAAGTACTTCTTTGCATGACATTATTTAACAATTGGGGTAAAAATATGATAATATTTAATTGAAGATAAGTTTTTACTTAATTATTTTTGTACAATATTTCAATTTCAATTGTTTATTAGTATTATGCAACCGGAACTCGATTTATTTGCAATATTGCCGGAAGATAAAATCCCGGAAAAAGGAAAGATTCTGATTTCAGAACCATTTCTGCCCGATACTTTTTTCAATCGGAGCATCGTGTACCTTACTGATCATAATCCGGAGGGATCGGTAGGCTTTATCCTTAACAAAAAGCTCGATTTAAAGATCAGTGATGCTATAGAAGGTTTTGAAAACTGTGATGAAAACATCAGCATGGGAGGACCGGTTGCTCCTGACACTCTTCATTATCTGCATAGCGCCGGAGATCTGATTCCAAAAAGCGTTCTGGTGCAAGGGAATATTTTCTGGGGAGGCGATATTGACAGTGTAAGAGAGCTTATAAAAACAGGGAAATTAAACCAATCTCAAATAAGATTTTTTCTGGGCTATTCAGGATGGTCTGCGGGCCAGCTTGAACGCGAACTTAAAGAAAATTCATGGGTTATTGCAAAAGTCAACTCCAATATTGTACTGAATAACAGAGGTGATGATATCTGGAAAAAAGTTTTAAGAAGCTTTAAGAACAAATACAGGATGTGGGCCGATTTCCCCGATTCTCCGGAGATGAATTAAATCTTTTTACCTCTTCCCAAACGCCTCCCCCAAAAGGAAGGGGCTTAATCATTATACGAATCATGAAGTTACCCCCGTCTCTCCTGGGAGAAGGGGGCCAGAGGGAAGAGGTAAAAAACGATCATCAATGTAATATCCTGAATACCAACTCCTTCAGAAGTTCTCCCGGTTCGGTACCCGGGTCACCATAACCTTTTGATTTCATGTCGTATGTACGCAAAAGACTGATAATCTGAACGGTCTTTGATACATCGTACCTTAATGCTGAGTTCTCATATTCTTTAACAAAAAAAGGATTTACCTTAAGAACTGCCGCCACATTGTTTTTCGATTTATCTGTGAGATAATGGAAAGTAAGAAGCTTGCTGAAAAAGCTGAAAAGAGATGCAATGGAGAGTGTGATAGGATTGTCTTTGGGATTATCAGCAAAATAATGGACTATCATATTGGCTTTGAGGATATTCTTTTCTCCGATTGCCTTTTGTAATTCGAAATTATTGTAATCCTTGCTTATTCCTATATTTTTTTCAATTAATGCAGTCGTGATAAAGGGTTTTCCTGCAGGAAGAGTTATAATAAGTTTATCCAACTCATTTACAATCTTATGCAAATCAGTGCCAAGATATTCAGTCAGCAAGGCGCTTGCACTCGGATCAGTCTTTATACCTTTTATCATCAGGTACCGTTCAATCCATGCCGGAATGAGATAATCGCGAATTCTTAGCGATTCAAAATATGCTCCGTGACTATCGAGAGTTTTATAAAGTTTTGTTCTTTTATCCAGGGTCTTATATTTATAGCTGAATACAAGTATGGTCGACAAAAGAGGCTTCTCGAGATATATTGCAAGGTCATCCAGTTTTTTAAGCGTTTGAGCTTCCTTGATAATAAGAACCTGATGACTTGCCATCATCGGAAACCTTCTGGCAGTATCAATTATAGCTGCAATATTTGTATCATCGGCATACAGAACAATCTGGTTAAAGGCCTTTTCAGCCTCAGGCAAAACCTTCTCCTGAATATAATCCGTAATGAGGTCAATGTAATAAGGTTCTTCACCGGCCAGGAAATATACAGGTTTAAAAATTCTGTTTTTCAGATCTGAGATTATCTCTTCGTATGTAACAGGCATTATCAGAATTTTAGATGTTTAACGGATACTCCGTTATTTTTTATTTCCCGAAGGGAATCAATTCCTATTTTAAGGTGGATTTCAACAAAATCATTTGTGACTTTAACATCGCTGGCTTCTGTTTTTATACCCGTAGAAATCATTGGCTGATCAGAAACAAGCAGGAGGGCTCCTGTGGGAATTTCATTAGCAAATCCGACAGTAAAAATTGTTGCAGTTTCCATATCAATGGCCATGGCCCTTGTTTTAACGAGGTATTTTTTAAATCTGTCATCATATTCCCAAACCCTTCTGTTTGTAGTATATACTGTACCTGTCCAGTACTCCCGGTTAAACCGGGTGATGGTGGCAGATATTGCACTCTGAAGTTTAAAAGCCGGCAAAGCCGGCACTTCATTTGGAAGATAATCATTCGATGTCCCGTCGCTTCTTATTGCTGCAATAGGCAGGATCAGATCACCTAAAGTGTTCTTTTTTTTCAGTCCTCCGCATTTACCCAGAAATAGCACTGCATTTGGATTCACTGCACTGAGAAGATCCATAATTGTAGCGGCATTTGGGCTGCCCATGCCAAAATTTATGATAGTTATACCGTCGGCAGTTGCACTTGGCATATTTTTGTCTCTTCCTTCAACCTTTACCTTATTCCAGTTTGCAAAAAGTTCAACATAATGCATATAATTCGTAAGAAGAAAGTATTTGCCGAAACTATCAATCGATTTTCCGGTATATCTGGGAAGCCAGTTATTAACAATTTCCTCTTTGGTTTTCATCTGGTTATTTTAGTTAATGATTATCTCAATATATTTGTCTAAGCTTTTCTTTTGTTCTTCTTTGTGATCCTTTGTGATGAACTTCGAGTCCCTTTGTGATAAATCTTTTTTTTAACACGTAGGAACTCGAAGGATATGACGAAGTGACACTAAGGGTGAACTAGAAATTATTAATTCTATGCCAAAAATACGAAACTAAGTTGAAACAGTTAAAACTGCCTCAATATTCCTTCAGGATAACTGGAAAAGAAGGAAATGAAATGATCCTCGATCCATTAAGGAAGAAATATGTTAAGCTCACTCCTGAAGAGTGGGTCAGGCAGAATTTTGTTCAATACCTGATAAGCGAAGGGAAATATCCTCCCGGGCTTATTGGAATCGAGGTTTTGTTCAAATTCAATAAATTAAAAAGAAGAGTTGATATTCTTGTACATGACAGAACGGGAAACCCAATACTTATCGTAGAATGTAAATCTCCTGATATCAAGATTGACGAAGATGTATGTGAACAGATAGCCACTTACAATATGAAATATAAAGTGCCATACCTGATAGTTACAAATGGAATTCATCATTATGCATTTACGATTGATCATCAGGCAATGAAGTTTGAATATTTGCTTGTTATTCCTCTTTATGAGGATATTATTGAAAGTCATGTATAAAAACCCGCCTCTGTGTCACTCTGTGAGTACTCTGTGACCCTCTGTGTAACAAAAAATAAGAACTGACACAGAGAATCACGGAGAAGCACAGAGTTTCACAGAGAATTTTAATTGATTATTTACGACTTATAGAGATTAGAATTAAATGAGTACATTCAAATAGAATGAATTATGTTGATTGTAACATGTGCTATTATTCGGAACGAGAAGAATGAAATTTTAGTTGTCCAGCGTGGAGAGGCAACTGATCACCCATTTAAATGGGAATTTCCAGGCGGGAAAGTTGCACCTGGGGAGACTGACGAAGAATGTGTTATCCGCGAAGTGGAAGAAGAATTGTCGATGGAGATAGTAATACGAGGAATGCTGTCAAAAGTTGAATATGACTATGGCCATAAGCGGATCGCCCTGTTACCATTTATTTGTGACACGCTTGATGAGGTGCCAGTGCTTTCGGAACATATTGGTTTTAAATGGATTGAAGTAAAAGATCTGATGGATCCCGATTATTCGGAAGCTGACGTTATTGTCGCAAAAAGCTATCTGGAAAGAATAAATGCTGAGAATTTAGAGGAAAAGCAATTTGTCGGCCATCCATCTGATGATCTTCCTGATAACACCGATCTTCAAACATTTGTAAATAACATGATGGGCCGAAAAGAGGCTGAATGGCTGGCAGCTTCTGCTATAGAAAATCCTGCCACTTTCATGAAACTGTTTGAATATTCCCTTTCTTCCGATAAGAGCCTTTCCTTCAGGGCATCGTGGACACTTACAAAAGTTTGCGACAGCTTTCCGGAGATCATTTATCCATATCTAAATCAGATCGTTGAGACTCTGTTCAAACTGGAAAATGAAAGCACTATCAGAAGTTTCCTGAGAATAGTTTCCTTGAGCGATCTGGAAAAAATAAACAGTCATCAACAGGGTTTATTAGCCGATTTCTGTTTCCTTAAACTGAACTCAGGAAATTCAGCTATAGCCGTAAAGGCTTATGCCATGGAAATATTGTATAAACTTACGCTGGTTTATCCTGAATTGGCAAATGAACTTTCTGCCTCAATCAGTATCCTGATGGAAGACGGATCGGCAGGCATCACAGCCCGAGGACGCTTGATTCTCAAAAAACTAGGTGAAATGCCTGTAAAACCAAAATCAAGTCAGCCATAAGTTTAAACCGGCAAAGTTGTGGTTATTTTGAGGCAGCCTGTTTTTTAAGATTTAAAGGGAGTGTAACCCCATTCTGTGCCCACGTCCCGTTAATTGTCGAATCACTTGCCACGGTTCCGGTATATTCTCCATTTATAGAGGGGAACTCAATCACAATCTTTTGCTTGTTAAGAGTAACCTGACCGCCGGGTATGTCCTTTGCACCCTGATCGGGACTGTCAGCAGTTGCAATCAAACTGTCTTTATCATTTAATTTAATATTAAAGACCAGCCTTAGATCAACCCCGTTGGTTGAAATTTTACCTAGCCATGAACCGGGAAGAATATTTTTGTTTGCTGTATTTTGTGCCGTTAATGGATTAGTTATCAATATCACAATCAGAAGTAAGGAAAGATGATATATTTTTTTCATATTAATTAAAATAGAAGAGCGGTTAATTATTTTAAGTAAAGGTATAAAAAATCATATACTTTTAATTATCCAAGAAAAGCCATATACCATAAAGCAGTCAATGAGTTAGCAACGGCTGCAAAGTAATGTAAGTTTCACCAAACATTATAAATCTTAAATATTTCGACACTGAAAGACTTCAAGACAGCAGACCCCCAAGACCGCATGACCTCAAGACTGCAAGACTCTTCCTCCTTTTCGTCATTCAACTTTTCTTTTGTATTTTTGCAATTCATTTCTATTTTATATCCATGAGAATTGTAGACACAAAAGGACAACTATGTCCTGCCCCATTGATTGCGGCAAAGAAAGCTTTGAAAGAAACTGTTCCCGGAGAATCTTTTGTATTGATTACTGATAATAAGACATCATTAGATAATTTAAGCCGGTTTCTTAAAGACAACAAAGCAGGTTTCGAGGTCAGTGAATCAGCCGGAGTATGGTCTCTGACCGTAACCAGGTCAGATAATGATCTGGTACAAATTAAGCCTGAAGATTATTGCGCTCCGGAGATTCCGCATTTTCAACAGGGTAATTATATTGTGGTTATCTCTTCAGATAAAATGGGAGAGGGTGATGACGAGCTGGGACATTTACTGATGATCAATTATATTAAAGCTCTAAAGGACCTTGACAAACTTCCCCGGAAGATAGTTTTTTATAATAACGGTGTTAAACTGGCTACCAAATCGTCTCCTGCTATTGAACACCTGAGAGATCTCGAGAAAATGGGAGTCGAATTAATGCTCTGTGCTACCTGCGTAAATTATTATTGCCTTGAAACTGTAGTTGGAGTGGGTACAGTAAGTAATATGTACACAATAGCCGAAGCCATGGCTACTTCAGACAAAGTTATTAAACCCTGAGTATAGAAGGATGAGCAAGAAAATTGACCTTCTTCAGATGGTAGAATATGGCGGATGTTCGGCAAAAATATCACCTAAGTTATTAGAGGATATTCTTAAATATCTCCCGTTGCCAACGGATCCGAATATACTTGTTGATATTGATACTCACGACGATGCAGGCGTTTACCGGGTCAATGATTCTCTCGCCCTCGTATTAACTACCGACTTTTTCCCACCTGTCTGCAGTGACCCTTATGAATTCGGACAGATATCAGCTGCCAATTCTATTAGTGATGTATATGCAATGGGAGGTGATCCGGTTCTTGCCCTTAACATTATGATGTTTCCTTCAGCAAAACTGCCTGTGGAAGCTTATGCTGAGATCCTCAAAGGTGGCTACGACAAAGCAACCGAAGCAGGAGTGAGGATTATCGGTGGGCATACAATCGATGATTTTCCTCCTAAATACGGACTCGCAGTAGTGGGTTATATTCATCCTGACAAAATTATAACGAACGCTGGTGCCAAATCCGGTGATTTATTGATACTTACAAAGCCGATAGGAACGGCTATTATTCTTGCAGGTCACCGTTTGGGATTGGTTTCAGATAGTGATCTTGAAGAAGCTAAACGACTAATGAAACTTCTTAACAAATCCGGAGCAGCGGTGATGAAAAAGTTCAATATCCGAGGGGCAACCGATGTTACAGGATTTGGTCTGGCCGGTCATGCTCTTAAAATGGCGAGAGCCAGTAAAGTATCTTTAAATATAAGAATGAATGATGTTCCGCTGATCGGCAATTCATACAATCTGATTGATGAAGGATGCATTCCCGGGGCCTCATTCCGGAACCTTGAATATGCTGAAAAGGATATTGATTTTGCCTCCGGTCTTGATTATAATCTGAAAATGATAGCTTTCGATGCTCAGACATCTGGAGGTCTTCTGTTCTCTTCATCACAGGATAAAGTGAGTAATATCCTGGAAGATTTAAATACTGCCGGCCTCTTGAATTCAAAAGTAATCGGTTCTGTAACAGAGTATAAGGGGAAATATATTTATCTGAATAATTGAATTGAAATCCATTAACTACAAAGTACACAAAGTGTTTATTTGCCCCCAATCCCCCCTAAAGGGGCGCTTTCTTTGTGTTATTTGTGATTAGATGAGTATAAAACATCAATCAAAGATCGTTTCGAATACTTTACATGTATTTGCCTCGAAACACAGTTTGATCTGATGGGGAGTGTTCCGTTCAAACGAGAGCTCAGGTAGTTTGTCAGCTTCAAAAAACTGTGCATCAAGTGTTTCGGAATTCTCCTTAAAACTGTTTTCCACCAGTTCGCATTCGACAAAAATCTTATAAATTGTAAAAGGAAAATTATGATTATTATGTTTGTTCCCCATATGTATTGCAATGATTCTTTTCGGCTTTACCAGAGCCCCGGCCTCCTCTTTGCATTCCCTGATTGCCGATTCACTCACTGAAGAATTTACATCTGCCCAGCCTCCGGGTAAGGCCCACGCACCATCTACTTTTTCCTTAACCATGAGTATTTTATTATCCTTGAATACTGAGGCTCTGATATCGACTTTCGGAGTCTGGTAACCTGTTTCAGAGGCAAATAGTTCCCTTATTTTTTTATGGTCTGTTTCTGTATACTCATGCAATATCTCAATTACAATATTTCTTATTTTTTCATACCTCTCGCGGTCGTAATTATTTTCGCAGAATGTCAGTCCCGCCTGTGCAATTGACTGCAACTCAGAGGCCCAAAACAACCATTTTTCATTCATGAACTATTCCGGATTTATATATAAGGTATGAATTTAAAAAATCGTCTATTTAACGTGTTCATTTTTTGTAACATATTGTCAGATAAGTCAATAGTGTGTTTGACTTTTTGTAACAATTACTTAATCACTTTGAAACAGGCCTGTAATAAGGAAACATGACTTTTGTAACATGAAAACTCAAGTTAAACCTAATACCAAAAAAATGAAAAAACAACTAATTTTTATTTTACTTTTTACTTTGACTCTAAGTTCTTTTGCTCAGAATGACACTACCAAGACCAAGGTTGAATTTAAACCATCCGGAAAGTTATGGGGTTATGCTTTTGGAGATTTTTTGTATAAAGGATATACAAATAAATTTGGGATGACCAATACACAATATGGCAGCACTGCTAAGGATTTTACATCATTTGAGTTTAGAAGGATTTACCTTGGTTATGACTATGATATCAGCGAACATTTTGCAGCCCAGCTATTACTGGCTTATGAAGGTGCACAATTCACTACCGATGGTAGCCGATCAGTATATATAAAGGGTGCAAACCTGAGATGGAAAAATATTTTTCATAACAGCGATCTCGTAATTGGAGCTATGCCAACTCCCTCATATTCAACAACCTCTGAACCAGTTTGGGGTTATCGTTCACTGGAAAAAACAATAATGGATATGAGGAAGATCGGAGCTTCAGCCGATGTTGGAATAAGCTTGCAGGGTAAATTAAATAACAAAGGGGACTTTGGTTATAACCTGATGATAAGTAATGGGACTGGAGCTAAACCGGAAACTGATAAATTCAAAAAGTTTTATGGTGATGCATATGCTAAATTTATGGATCAGAAAATAATGTTAGATCTGGGAGCCGATAACGAATGGTCCCAAGCTAGTCCTTACCAAAAAAGCAAAACAACCTATAAAGCCTTTTTAGCTTATATTACTCCACAGATTACCATAGGGATCGAAGCGTTCCAGCAAGTTCAGAAAAATAATACAATTTTCACTGAAGCAGCTCCATCTACTGTAAAAGATACGGTCAATGCCCTGGCTTCCGGTGTATCAGTTTTTGTGAGAGGCCCAATAAGTAAAAAATTGGGATATGTATTACGGTACGATTATTATAACCCCGATACCAAGTTCAACAAAAACGATGTTTATCCAGCATCTTACTCAGGTGTTTATACAGAATCGTTTGTGCTTGCCGGTTTGGATTATAATCCTGTGAAAAACGTACATTTTATGCCAAATGTCTGGTACGACATGTATAATAACCGGTATACAGCTGTTAACAATCTTAGCACCAAGAGCAATGATCTGGCGTTTAGATTAACAGTTTACTACATTTTCAGATAATTTAAGATTAAAGACCACCATACTAAATTAGCTTGGATACATTATAAAACTAAATAAACAAAATTATGAAGACAAAAAGGTTCGTTTATATACTCACATTCATCACTTTTGTGGGAATTTTATTGAGTAGCTTTTCCCCGGTATCAAAATCAGCACTAAAATCTCCGGCCAGCGATGTGGAATTATTGGGTGCAGGCGCAAGTTTCCCTTATCCTTTATATTCTAAAATGTTCAGTGAATATAATGCAAAGACAGGTGTAAAGATCAATTATCAATCAATTGGTTCCGGTGGTGGAATCAAACAATTGATGAGCAAAACAGTCGATTTTGGCGCCTCCGATGCTTTTCTTAATGATGAAGACATGGCAAAAATGCCGGCTGCTGTTGTTCATGTGCCAACATGCCTCGGCGCTGACGTTATTACTTATAATCTCACCGGAGATCCAAAGCTTAAATTTACTCCTGCCGTGGTAGCAGACATTTTCCTTGGGAAGATAACAAAATGGAATGATGCACAGATTAAGAAACTCAATCCGGAAGTTAAACTGCCCGATATGCCCATTTCAATTGTACATCGTTCAGACGGAAGTGGGACTACCTTTATCTTTACAGATTACCTTTCGAAAGTAAGTGAAGAATGGAAAACCAAGGTAGGACACAAAACATCGGTTGACTGGCCGGTTGGACTTGGTGCCAAAGGTAACGAAGGAGTCAGCGGAATGATAAAGCAAACACCCGGAGCTCTTGGATATGTTGAATTAATTTATGCATTGCAAAATAAGATGCCAGTCGGTCTGCTGCAAAATAAGAGCGGAAGATATGTAGAGGTATCCATTATCTCTGTTACAGCTGCTGCAAATCAGGCTATTCCTTCTGATGCACGTGTTTCTATCACCAATACCGATGCTCCTGATGGTTATCCAATCAGTAGTTTCACCTGGATTTTGCTCTATAAAGAACAAAATTACGATAACAGGGCTGAAGACAAAGCTAAAGAAGTAGTTAAACTGGTATGGTGGATGACTCATGAAGGACAGCAATTTACGGCTCCTCTGATTTATGCTCCGCTGCCAAAAGAAGCTCTGAAAGTAGTTGAAGCAAACCTGAAATCGATTGTTTTCAACGGTAAATCATTATTATAACAACAAGTGAAGTTAAAATTGATAAGGCAGTCCCACGAAGGATTGCCTTATTATTTTGTAAATCCTCAGACTTTTTAATTAAATTTAAGGTGGTGCATTAAAAGGAAAAGCTTGAATGATGAATTTAAAAGAGTTCCTGGCTGAACGATTTCAAAGCAAGGATAAAGGAAAAGATAAAACGGAGAATGAAAGTCAAAAGAATGTTTTTCTTTTTGAAAAAGTTTTCCAGAAGGGTTTAGGATTAACAGGTATTATTTTAATTATAGTGTTGTTGTCCATTTTTATTACCCTTTTAATTTCTTCAACACCTTCTATAAAACATCTTGGAATTAAATTTCTTTATGGAAAAGCATGGAACCCGGTAACAGATGAATATGGCGCATTACCATTCCTGATCGGGACACTTTTAACCTCCTTGCTTGCTCTCATTATATCTACGCCATTTGCCCTGTCAACAGCCATCTTCTTAGGCGAATATTATCCTGAGGGAATTGTATCAAATATTTTTAAAAATATTATTGAATTATTGGCAAGCATTCCATCGGTTGTTTACGGTTTCTGGGGGATGGTCATTTTAGTACCCATCATAAGAAATCTGGAATTAAAACTGCATGTTTTACCTTATGGAGTCGGAATACTTACATCTTCAATCATTCTGGCTATTATGATCATTCCATATTCAGTTTCTCTTTCCAGGCAGGTCATAAGCATGGTTCCGCCGACTCTAAAAGAAGGGGCCTATTCGTTAGGCGCAACACGTTTTGAAGTAATAAAAAGAATAATCATTCCTCATACAAGGTCAGGTTTATTTGCTGCAATACTTCTTGCTCTTGGACGCGCATTGGGTGAAACAATGGCAGTGACAATGCTTATTGGGAATTCACATTATCTACCGACAAGTATTTTCAGCCCTTCGAATACGATGGCCAGTGTAATTGCAAATGAATTTACCGAAGCTACCGGAAATGTATATCTATCGGTTCTTATTGAGATGGGCCTTTTACTTTTTGTCGTAACAACACTGATTAATATATCTGGCCGGCAAATCATTAAACGTTATATCCTCCACTGACATGGACAAGCTTATAAGATTAAGGTTTTATAAAGACTGGCTTTTTAAGGGCGGTATTATTCTTATGACTGTATTATCGACTGTGCCGCTATTGCTTATCTTATTTTATATAGTCAAACAGGGTATCTCTTCAATCAACTGGGATTTTTTTATCAACCTTCCCAAGCCGGTTGGCGAAAAGGGAGGTGGAATAATAAACGGACTTATAGGAACTGGTATTCTCGTTTTAGTTGCCTCGGTAATTGCAATTCCCTTCGGGGCAATTGTAGGGCTTTATTTAAGTGAATATAGCCGCGACAAACTTTCTTATTGGGTGGGTTTATGTGTAGATGTTCTGCAAGGTATCCCATCAATCGTGCTTGGGATTATTATATATCTGTGGGTTGTTAAACCTACCGGCCATTTTTCTGCATTGTCAGGGAGTATTGCTCTGGCAATAATGATGTTACCCCCAATAATTAAATCTACAGAAGAAACATTGAAGCTTATCCCGGGCACAATAAAAGAAGCCTCTTTGGCACTCGGTGTTCCATATTATAAAACTATTTTACGTATTATATTGCCAATGGGATTCAGCGGTATTTTAAGCGGGAGCATATTAAGTATTTCGAGAGTGGCAGGAGAAACGGCTCCTTTACTTTTCACTGCATTCGGAAACCCGTTCATTAATACAAATATTTTAAAACCCATGAGTAGCTTGCCGCTGCTGATTTTTAACTATGCCGGAAGTGCTTATGAAGACTGGCATAAGCTTGCATGGGGAGCTTCGTTTGTGCTTATCATGATGATTTTATTCTTAAATATTGTTACTAAGATTTTAGAAAGAAAATGGAAAATTCAATTTTAAATGTTAACCATTTAAATGCTTACTTTGGAGAAACCAAAATATTATCGGATATTAATTTAGAAATACCTAAGAACCAAATTGTAGCCTTTATGGGACCGTCGGGGTGCGGAAAAACAACTTTTCTTCGTTGTATAAACCGTTTGCACGAGCTTACTCCCGGTGCCAGAACAGAAGGTGAAATTTACTTTTTTAATGATGATATTTACAAGCTGAATCTTATTCTGTTACGAAGAAAAATAGGTATGGTTTTCCAACGTCCAAATCCTTTCCCTACTATGAGTATTTTTGAAAATGTTATTTCAGGATATACACTCAATGGTATTAAACTCTCCAAACAGGAAAAAGAAGAAATAGCAGAAGATTCCCTCAGAAAGGCAGATCTATGGAAAGAAGTCAAGGATACATTGCATAAAAAGGGGACTTTTCTTTCCGGTGGGCAGCAACAACGGCTTTGTATTGCCCGCTCTCTTTCCATGAAACCAAATATACTTTTATTTGATGAACCAACCTCTTCGCTTGACCCTATTTCTTCAAACAAGATAGAGCAATTATTGCTTGAACTGAAAGCTGATGTTACGATCATTATAGTGACACACAATCTTCAGCAGGCTGCACGGACAAGCGACTTCACAGCTTTCTTTTACCTTGGAGAGCTTGTTGAATTCAATAAAACACAGGTTCTGTTTTCAAATCCTGCCAAGAAACAAACTGAAGATTATATCTCCGGGCGTTTCGGATAGCTGATGTTTATTTATTTTGGGAGAGAGAAGAGAAACTCTACACCACCGCCAGTTCTGTTCCTTACTGAAATCTCTCCTTTATGTATAAGAATTGCATGCTTAACGATAGCCAGCCCGAGTCCCGTTCCACCACTTTTCCTGGAACGCCCTGAATCAATCCTGTAGAATCTCTCAAATACTCTCGAAAGATGCTCTTCTGCAATTCCGATTCCATTATCGGAAAACAAGAAGTGACAAAATGATTTATCTTCATTATACAGTATAATTTTGACTACGGTTTTATCACCTGCATAATTAACGGCATTCTCAAGAAGATTCTGGAAAATTGAAACAATGAGCGATCGGTTACCTGTAACAATCGCATTATCAATATTTTCCATTTCGACATTCATCCTCTTGGCTTCAATTGCTGATTTGAAATTATTAGTTACGTCAATAATTATTTCCCTGATTGATACTTTTTCGGCTGCAAAGGAGTTTCCTGATTCTTCAATTCTGTTTATAATGGCAATATCGTTGATCAGGTCTGTCAACCTTTCGCTTTGTCCCAGCGCTTTTTCAATGAAATATTTCTGTTTGTCCACTGGCATAACAGGGTCATTGATAATAGTTTCAAGATATCCCTTAATTGAAGAGACAGGAGTTTTCAGCTCATGAGCAATATTAGATGTCATTTGCTGTTTGACGAGCCTGTTCTGTTCAATTTCCGTTATATCATTCAGTATAATCTCAAAATTTTTATCATGGAAAAATACACATTGCACCTTGTAAAATTTGCCGTTTTTCCCAATCTGATATTCAGCCTTGGGTAGTCGCGTCGATGATATTTCTGTCTCAAGCTGTTTATCAATAAATTCATTGACTTTTCTGAAATCTTCAATTTCAAAGAAATTTGCACCTGAAACGGAGAGCTCCCCGGATATCATATTCATATAATGAATGAAATTACTGTTTAAAAGAATCTTTTCCTTGTTTTTTGAGAAGAAAGCAATTCCCTCATTAAGAGCGTAAAGATGGCTGAAGAGCTTTTCTCTCTCATTCATCAGGTCATTTTTAGTTTTTAAAAGGTTGTTGTAGATCTCAAGAATTTCCTGACTTATTGTGCCAAGCTCATTTTTTGGGAATTTCTGGTTGAAATCGAATGGCTCATTATTGCCTACTTTCAAAGCGAAATCCTTTAGCCTCGTTATTGACTCTGAAAATTTATTTGTTATAAGCAACATTATCAGCCATATCACGATAAAGGAAGCTAGTATGAGAACAATAAAAAACTTTTTTGCTTTCAGGAAATTAACAACTTTTATATCATAGACCACTGCTGCCCTGATATAATAGTTTCCAAAATATTTTGAGAAGTAGTAGTACTCCTTTCCGGTAGTTGCTGATTTTCTTATGGATGTTCCAAAATCAGAATAAAGTGATTCCGCTACCTCAGGTCTGTTTTTATGATTCTCCATCTTCCCCCAGTCAGGAACGAAACTATCGTATATAACAACACCTTCAGGATTTATAACAGTTACCCTGAGACTGTCTCTTGGAAATAGCTTAACAATTGAATCAATAAGGATGTAGTTCCCTTTTTCAGATATAGAATTAGCTCTTATATAGTTATCAGTTATCCTGGTTGAGTTTTCGAGTTCGTCGTTAAGAGCGGAGATACTGAATTCTTGTTCCCTTTTGTAAAGATAATTAAGTATAAGGAGAGTGAAGAATATAAAGATTGCAGAATAATATATGAAAAGATTATTTCTGAATTTATTCCGTATTATCATTTTTAATAAATTGATTTATTAGAATTCGAAAAAATAACCATAACCTGTTTTGTTCTTTAAAGAAGAACCAAATTGCCCTAGTTTAGCTCTGAGCCTGGTAATGTTTACATCGACAGTGCGTTCAGTTACAATTACATCCTGGCCCCATATTCTGGTAAGCAGGTCCTCCCTTGAAAAAACCTTTCCCTGATTTTCTAGCAGGGTTCTGAGGATTTCATATTCCTTTTTGGTAAGTTCAACACGTTCATCGTTTATTATCAGCCTTTTACGTACTGTGTCAAGATCGATTCCATTAAACTGCAGTATAGTTTTACTGTTAACCTTGTCTGTATATGACCTTTTCAGAACTGCTTTTACTCTTGCTGTCAATTCATTAACGGAAAACGGTTTGGAAATGTAGTCATCAGCACCAAGACTAAACCCGGTAAGTATGTCATTTTCTGTATCCTTGGCTGTAAGGAAAATCACAGGGATATCAATTTTCAATTCTTTTCTAAGCTTGTCGGCAAACTTAAACCCCGACATAGGACCCATCATAACATCAAGAAGGACCAGGTCAAAGCCGCCAAGCGGCCGCTTCAATGCCTCTTCCGCGGAGTGGGCTATTTCAGTATAATAACCTTCATTGCTGAGATTATATTGAAGAATCTCACATAGATCCTCCTCATCATCGACTATAAGAATATTTTTTCTTTTATTTTCCATATAACTGAATATCAGATATTTTCCGTTTCCGAATGATGAGTGCCAATTCCCTTATGCCTTATATCAGTTCCCTGCATCGAGTAGATTGAAGCTTCTGCAATATTTGTTGCATGATCAGCTATCCTTTCCATATTGGTAATGATATTCTTCAGGTCAATATAGCTCAGCAACATTTCCTTTGTCTTTTCACTTACTTTTGCTCTGGAAATACTGTTAATGAGAAGCTTCCTGTTCATATCGTCCACTATCTCATCGTTTTTAATAGTCCATTCTGCATAAGAATCATCATTATTCAGGAATGAGAGAAGCGATTTTTCCACCATGGTTACCCCCGACACAAGCATATTCATTAAAACATTTTGCATAGCTTCGTACTCAGCGGTTCCTTTAATTGCATCTATTGAATGAATTATATTCATTACAAGATCTCCTATGCGTTCAAGATTAATTGAAATACGGTATATTGAGTTAAGTTTTCTGATATCAGACGCAACCGGCTGAAAAAGTATAATTGAATTAATAAACTTATCACTTATAATTACTTCAAATTCATCAATTTTATTTTCATTTTCCTCGATCCTGGAAAGGACATTCTTCATTTCATCTTTGTCATTTAACGACATATATTTTTCAAGAAGAGTCAATTGAATCAGTACCAGATCTGCCATCTCCTCAAAACTCTTTACGCTATCAATAATAGCTTCCTCTTTTTTATTTGTCATAACCGGCTTATTATTCTTATTTGAAATTCTTATTCATCAGATTGTCAAGGTACAATGAATTGCTGCAAAGGTAGCTTCAATTATGGTTACAAATAAGGTTTGACTGTTACTTAATTGTTACATTTCTGTAAATTCATTCACCTAGAATGTTTAATAAAAGTTTATATTCACAGATTAAAAATTATCAATAGATTGAAACTCAATTTATTATTTTGATTGCTGATATTTCTGGAATTCTTTATCAGTTAACTTAATATGAATGCAAACTTGGAAATCAATTATCAAAAATAGCAATAATAGCAGGAAGTTATATTTTTGTAACTTGCATTTTACCTTAATTCATTAAAAAGATGAAAAAACTGCTCCTAATTTTTTCTTTATTGAATTTTTTTGTTGTGACCGGTTACTCTCAGACTTATATAAAACCTAATTATGCTCTTAAGAGTCATGAAACACTTGAGCTTACGAAGATTGATCTCACGGCACAGAAAACTCTGATTTTCCTCAGTGTGGAAAACAGGATCACCGGTGGTTATTTCTGCGCTGATAAGAATATCTTTATCCTATATCCCGATGGCACAAGAAGCAAGCTGACTGCTTCGAAAGGGATCCCTGTTTGTCCCGATTCCTATAAATTCAAAACAATAGGGGAGAAACTGAATTTTGAACTGACATTTCCGCCATTGAGGCCAGGTACGCAATGGATTGACCTGATTGAAGATTGTTCAGACAACTGTTTCTCTTTCTTCGGTGTGTGTCTCAACACGGATCTTAATAAAAGAATAGATGAAGCTTCTGTTTTAGCTGAAAATGAAAAGCCGGCTGAAGCTTTAATTGATTTCATTAAAATTGCCGGTACAATTGAAAGTAAAAATTCCGGAATTGAAGGTTTAATATATATAAATATCATTAAACTGGCTAAAGAAACAAACAATATACAAAAAGCTTCCGAGTGGTATTCAAAATTGAAATTGTCAGGTATCCCAAGAAAAGATTTATATATTAAGCATCTTAATTCACAAGGTATTATATATTAAAAAAAGGAGTTTGTCTCAAAACTGAAAATTCACCCCCCATCCCCCCAAGGGGGGCTTTTAATTATCAGTAAATCAAGAAGTCCCCCCTGGGGGATTTAGGGGTAAAAATAAAAAGAGGGCGGTTGAGACACCCTCCTTATAATTTTAATAATTTTCAGACTATTTCTTTCCGAAATAGAAATCGAGTCCCAATGCAATCATCCAGGTTACTTTTTTGTATGTTTCAGTATATGGATTGAGGTCGAAACTTAAACGTGGATCATAAGGTTTTTTACCATCATTATAGAATGTGTACTGACCTGCCAGGTTAAGATCGATCATCGGTGTAATACGATAACCGAAACCTCCTCCGAATGAGTTGGTATTTGTGCTGAAACTCTGGTCACTCTGATAATTGAGATTTACACCTGTTTCAGTGTGAGACCAACCTGCGCTGATGCGTAATTTCTCAGTAAGTCCATATTCCACACCGAGTCCATACTCAACAAAATTTTTGTCAATCTCATTTATATTTATTGTCGGACTTCCGTCATAATCAACATCTTTATCAAAGTATTCATCGAAGCTTGCAGAAAGAAGGAGCCTCTTCACTGGTCTGTAATCTACTCCGAAAGAGAGCATAGCCGGCATATCGCCGATAACAGTCCGTCCATCTACAAAAATTCCGCCTCCTTCATTATTGGCAACTTTCGTTTTCAGATTAAGCTCAGTTTTGAATTCATACTTTACTGCTATATCAAGATTGTCTAAAGGTGAAAAGTTTGCGCTTAGAATTGGTGTGATACCTGTTCCCGATTCTGTAGCATCTACTGTGATATCCTTAGATGCCCCTGCATTGGCCGTCATAACATTTGCTTTAGCAGTGAAACCGGGTGCAGCAGCTCCAAGTATGCCCTGGGCTTGAGCAATGGTTAAACCGGCAGGGTTTTGACCAGCTGCACCAATTATTTGTTGTATCTGTCCAATTTGTGTGGCACTTAAACCGACAGCAGTTCCATTTGACAGAAGAACTGATCCTGCACCTCCAGAAACAATAGGCTGCAATCCGGCAACAAAAGCTGTTGCCCCGGCAGCTAAACCGTTAAGAGTGGTTGCCCCGGCAGTGAAGAAATCACTGGCCAGTACCATACCACCTGTAAAACCTGCTCCAAAAGCCGGGTAAGTGGGATTAATCATAATATTTTTAAGATAGCCGCTGTATTTGTTTGTTGCAGAAACCAAACGGGCGCCAACTGCAACAGAAAACTTATCACTAATTTTGTAGCCGACATTAGCCTGATAACCAAAATAAACAGACGAACCTTTAAAATATATATCCGATGAATACTGCGTGGTTGGTATGCCCTGTGCCGTCAGACTCGGAGGAATATCAGCAATATTCATTTCGAATGATGGCAACCCTGTTTTATATTTTGCTCCGCCGCCTCCTCCAATAGGATTGAATCCTGCTGAAAATGAAAGTTTGCCGGTATTATATACCGCGTATATCCCCGGGAAGATCGGTGCGCTTACATTACCGACATATTTTTTAGGCGTGGGTAAGAGATAAGGATAATCACTGCTGACTGTTTGCGTTTGTGTGATTGTCTGATTGTTAACTGATGCAAAAAACCCGGTGCCAAGCTTGGTTAGACCGGCAGGATTGAAATATACTGCATCAATGCTGGTTGAGGCATTACGGTTCTGCAGCCTGGTGAACATGGCACTCTGGTTATTGTTGGTAACCAGTCCGCCCGCAAGCAGACTGCCGGTTATGAACAACGAAACAACAAAGATTAAAAGTTTTCTCATAGGTTTTAGTTTAAGGTTAAATCTCAGCAGGTTAATTGCAAAATTGTACAACTTCCCCATTTTTATAATTAAAGTAATCTTGAAATATCTATTATTTCTGAACGATCAGTATAATAATTGTTCCAAATGTAGAAAAATAATTCTTTTCTGCAATAGGTCTAAAATAGTATATTGATTTTTAGTTGATTGTACGCCTAAAATGAGAGTATTCGAAGAAATTTAACTTTATGGTCCTCGTTCCCCGGTCCTTGGTTCTGCGTAATTTGTCACATATTTGAAATACTCTCTTATCGCTGCAAAAGGATTACATGATACCTGGTACCTGAGAACAAAAACCGAGCACCCAGCACCCAGAACCAATCAGATAAAGAAACAAATTTCAGAGTATTACTGAATGCCATGTAAAAGAGTAAACTCATCGAACAATCCATAGTCATGCATCTGGTAATCATTGCCCGAAGGATAGTTTTTCACATTTCGCCATGTCCATGGAGAAACAAAACCAGGTTTTGGATTATTATGATGGGGTCCCAGAAGATTTTTAAGACTTCCTATTACTGTTACATCGATTTTATTAGTACCCTGTTTTATTAATGCTGTGATATCGGTCCGGTATGGAGGAAATGCGATTGGGTTGGCCGGTTTCCCGTTAACTGAAACTTCTGCCACTGTTCCATCCCAGTCGTCTATCGCAACATCCCATTTGCCATCAGGGTTTTCAATATTAAATTCTTCACTGTATGTAACCCCCCATGAATAAAATGGAAGCCCCTGTGTTTTCCAGCTTCCTATAGAGGTTGACTTCTCCGGTACTTCAATATCCCATCCTTTTTCCGCAGGTTTTACAGTAAAATCACCCAGGATATAAACAGGTTCAATTTCAGCATTGACTTTCATAGGAGAAGCCGTAACAGTAAGAATATTTTCACCTGTTTTAACAACAGATCCGATATTAAAAACGCCAAATGACCTGTCTAGCCACCATTTGCCATTTTCGGCTTTCAATTCAATACCGTTCACTGAAATCTTCCATAAATTTGGCCGTTCCACCACTGCTTTAATTTTTGACAAGTCAAATTTTCCTCTTACAAAAAAGTGATAGTTTGCTGTAAAACCTGTACTAACCCCAAATGTATCCCTGTCAACAATATTTTTTTTGAATTGAACAGATGTATTCCATGGATTGCCATTTTTAAATCCATAGTATTTATAAACTTTATCTGCTGCGTTGTATGTATTAAGATCTTTTACAATCTCGTTACCAACCTGTAAGTCACAGAAATCAATCATCAGAACATTGTCCTCATCTCTGGCAACATTTAATGCCCCGGAGGGTTGAACCTTTATGTAGCTCTTCGGTTTTGAAGGAATTGCACGATCAGCCATTTTAATATTGGGTATGAAAAGCAGAAGGCTTCCTGCCGGAGGAATTGAATATGACACTGAAATATCTTCACCAGCAACCTGGCTTGGATATCCATACACCTCACCTGTAAGCGAATTCATCTCAAGTGCATCTTTCCCTCTTACCTTAAGTAATCCATTGAGTGTTTCACTGAGACTTGAATTCACCAGGAACATTAACTGTCCGTCGGTCATAATCCTGCGCTGGTGGTATTGAGTTCCACCTGACATCTTTTCAAACGTAAGTCCTTTGTTTTTGAAGAATTTATTTATAATGTCCTGAGTCAGGTCATCAATAACAATAATATAATCAGACTTTTTACTAAAAAGCTTTTTCAACTCTTTATTCACTGAGCCATCTACAAGTGTCGGGACAGAGAATGCAATCATTGTTCCTCCATTTGAAACAAACTTTTTCAGAAGGTTAAAAGTACGCAGATCCAGATTCTCTGTCATAGGAGGAATAACAACACGTGAATAGCTTGCCTGTCCTACAATTAACTTCCCGTCTGAAACACTTCCCATGTCCTTTATTATGTTTTCTGATCCCAGATCATATTCTACCTGGCTCTTTTCAAGTTTTGTTATAAACGTCTGGAATGTCTGTCCTATTTCAGCATACTTCTTATCAGGTTCTGTATAAGAATCATAAAGCCAGGCAGATGTGGTAGGTTCAAGTATCATAATATCATTGATTTGTCTTCCTGAGGATAGGGCGAGTGAAAGTCTTGCATAATGTGTATTCAGATATTTGTAATTGTTCCACCAGGGTTCATGATAGTCGAAAGTAGGAGGGTAGTCATATTTCCTGGCGCCAGCCATAGTAAAATATGTAAGATGCTGATTCATAAGGTTTATACCAAGAGCATATTCCCAGTCCCCGTTCCGTTTCATATCAGTGAATGTGAGATCCCAACCCGATCCGCCGTAAGTTTCACTGAGTTTTCTCTGTCTTCCTGTCTGGTTTGCAGCACTTGCCAGCTCTTTAACCGATCTTATATTCCCAAACTGGGCATGGGTTGTAGAGTCATCCCATTGATTGAATAACATATCAATTGCCGGAACCTGAGGCCAGGCATACATGGCCATATTATCCCCTCCGGGACGCATATTCGGCCATTCATGTTCCCAGTAATGGCCGGTAAACTTCAGGTCTTTAGATTCACAATAGGCATGCCATGGCTTCGACCATCTGTCAATGAATAACTGAAGAAGCGTTTGTGTATAGTTATGTCTGACTTTTTTCCAGTCGCCTGTCTCCTCATAAAGTGAAGGCAGCTGAGTCTTCAGATCATAATGCCATTGTTTCAGGAAAACATTAAACAGGTCGGGTGTCCAGCGGATACCGCCCGGAGATTCTATCTGAGGCTCATCTGTAAATGTGCCGGGAATTGTTTTTCCAAATTCTGAGCCCAGATATTTTTCATAACCTTTCATTGTAACTTCTATGAACTTCTGAGTCACACCCGGGTAAAGAAGATCTACATAGGGAAAGCCCCCATACCAGTCAGATTTTGAATTAAATGTTTTTGAGAAGAGAAAGTATTTGCCATTTTTTCCTTTTTCATCAGAAACTGAGCCGGTAATATCTTTATAAACACCATTTTCTTCTTTTAAGAGCAGATAGTATTTATCACAGCTGTCAGGTAAAATATCAACTTTTTTCATCTCCAGGCCCTGACCTTTGTTATAAGATTCAGGCATTTCAGCAGGGACATGCCCACCCGCAAAACCGCTGGGATATGAGTTTTCGTCATAGATCCAGATGTTCATGCCCAGCTCTTTCCCTTTATCGACCGCATGTTTATAAAGTTCGAACCAGTTTTCTGACAGGTACTCAGTAATTAAACCCGGGCGGGGATGAATAAAAACCTGTGATGATCCAGCGTTTTTAAAGCTGACAAGATCTTTGTCGATCTCATCGGCAGTTATTTCGCCGTTCCAGACAAAAAACGGAGACGTTGTGTACTCCTTTGGCGGATCGTTGAATTGTGATGAAAGGGTAGCAAAATCATTTACTTTGACCTCATTTATTCCAGTTTTTTTGCAGGAATACAAAATAATAAAACCTGTTAATAGAATAAAAGTGACAGTGTGCCTGATTCGGAGATTTGATTTCATAGATCTATAGTTTCGGATACGAAAACTAACTTAATTCTGAGAAGAATCCAAATTTCAGCTTTTTTTTCTCTATGGTTCTTTGTGTCTTCTTTGTGTTTCTCTGTGTAACAATAAATATAAAGAACTTACACAGAGAAGACACTGAGGCGCGCAGAGTTGCACAGAGAATTAAAGTTTACTCAGGTTCCAGTTAGGGTACCATTTAATAACAGGGTTTCCTTTTTCCCATTCTATCGGCAGCCAGATATACCGGCTGTCAGCAAGATTTTCCGGGATCCATCTGTCGCCCATGTAAATGAGTGCATTTTTTTTACCCTCTACCTGTAGAATCTGCGTGCTCTGTGAGCCAAAAGTGACTTTGTTTTCATCTTCTGTACCCCTGCATGGATTTCCGACAGACTTCCAATCGCCAAAAATCTTTTTAGCCACTGCAAGCCGGGCAGGATTTGGTTTCCATCCGGTAGTGCCTGATGTGAACATAAAATATTTTCCTTTTGAAACAAAGAGAGCCGGAGCTTCATTTGATTCTCCCGGCAGGACACGAATATACCTTCCCGTAAAATCGAGATAATCATCTGTAAGTTCTGAAAAATGAAGAGTCATATTCTCTTCTGCTGCATGTACATGATAAGCTTTGCCATCATTATCGATAAAAAGTGTCATGTCGCGTGACATCTGACCTTCTTCAAAATCGCGTCTTATAAACAGTCCTTCCTTCACAGCAACTTTCCATTCGTCGGACCAGCTTTTAAGATCACCCTCTTTTACAGTTGCTTTTTTATACTCTTCGGGAAAATTAAGAGGCCATTTACCTGCATTAGGACGGAGGCTCCTGATATATTTATATGGCCCGATGATATTGTTACTTACGGCAACCCCTGTTAAAGCGGCTTTATAGCCTTGTCCCTTAAGTTCATGGTGAAACCACATTACAAATTTTCCGGTTTTTTTGTTATAAATAACTTTGGGCCGCTCAATCACACATCCGGGATTAAGAATACTTGCAGTATCATTTATAACCTTTAACGCAAGACCCTCATTTTTCCAGTTCATAAGATCTTTTGATGAGTAGCAGCTGACTCCGTAATGACTCTTGTCTTTTTCCAGACGTGGCAATCTGTATTCCCCGAACCAGTAATAAGTACCGTTATAATATAAAATACCCCCTCCATGCGCATTGATATGTCTGCCTTCAATGTCGGGCCATATCTGTCCCGGCTTGAATGAGTGGTTTAAGTCCTGGCAATAAACTGAAATGCAGAAGAATAGAATTGAGACAGTAACAATAGCTTCTTTATTATGGTTTTTCATGTCTTACTTGTTTGGGTTCCGGTTCAAATTATTAACCCCTCTCTCTTTCCTCGGACTGCAAGATTGCAAGACAGGGTTCTTAACAACAAAGATAATTATTCAGATAACCCGCAGAATATGTTTTGGAATATCATTGTTTGATGGTTAATGTTTCATATTTTTGATAAGATATAATCATTATATACAATGAAAAGGCCGGAAATTATAAAAAGGCATTCCTTATTCATTTTGCTTTTGGTGTTTTCATTTATAGTACAAGACTTATTTTCACAAAAAATTGTTGGTCTGGATAATTGGTATAATCATGAGACTAACGCAAAAACAGGCAAACCTTATCATTATCTCTGGACTGATACGGAGTTCAGCGGTTATTCAAGATGGGGAGAAATTTTTATCGCAAGAGGAGCAAAAATTACAACTTTAGGAAAGCCCGATTCAAAGGTTATAGGTAAGATTAATATCTATATAATTGTTGATCCTGACACAACAACAGAAAATCCTTCTCCAAATTACATTATGCCTGAAGATATTGCCTGCATCAAAAAATGGGTAATGGACGGTGGCGTTCTGGCTGTCCTTGCAAATGACGGACCTAACTGCGAGTTTACTCATCTCAATGAGCTTATGATACAGTTTGGAATGACATTTAACCATGTGACTTTACACCCCGTAAACGGTGACAACTTTGAAATGGGAGCCAGTATAAATCTGCCTGATCATCCTCTTTTTAAAGGTGTTACAAAAATTTATCTCAAGGAAATATCTGATATTAATATCTCAGGAAATGCAAAAGCTGTACTAACAGAGAAAGGCAAGGTTCTTATAGCAGAAAACAGGTATGGAAAGGGCTATGTCTTTGCTATTGGAGATCCATGGATATATAATGAATATATCGATCACGATCGGCTCCCGGAAAGTTTTCAAAACAGAAAAGCCGCAGAAAATCTTACAGATTTATTATTGAGTTATTCCAAACAAAAATAAAATAGAATCTGATACAAATAATTAAAGAATCCTGATATGAAAAAGTCATTTATTTTCCAGGTTGCCAGTTTGATATTAATTCTTGCATTTTCGTGTACACAAACCACCGAACTAAAAGAAACTTCGCCAATTACGGTCAGCGTTTCAGGGGAAAGGCTCTTAAGGATCGACAGAATGCTTCAGCAGGGCATCGACAGCGGATGGATAGCCGGTGCAGTTGGTTTCATTGCCCGTGATGGCAAAATAGTTTATAATAAATCGTTTGGTGTAAGCAATATTGAAGCAAAAACGCCGATGCGCACCGATGACATTTTTCGCATTGCATCCCAGACGAAAGCTATCACAAGTGTTGCTGTTATGATGTTATTTGAGGAAGGAAAATTCCTTCTGGATGATCCGATTTCAAAATATATCCCTGAATTCGCCAATCTAAAGGTCCTCGATAAGTTCAATGAAAAAGACACAACTTATACAACGGTTCAGGCAAATCGGGAAGTAACGATCAGGGATCTTTTAACCCATACTTCAGGAATTGATTATGCAGGAATTGGCTCAGATCATATGAATGCAATATATGCCAAGGCCGGTATTCCCACGGGATTTGTGAGTGAGAAAATTAATCTTGGTGATAAGATGAGAAAACTTGGCAGGTTACCTCTTGTTCATCAGCCGGGAGCAAGATTCACATATGGATTAAATGTTGATGTACTGGGATATCTGGTTGAAATTCTATCAGGAGAAACCCTTGATAAATATTTCCGGACCCACATTTTTGAACCATTGGGCATGAACGACACATATTTTTATTTACCTGCCTCAAAATATGACAGACTCGTAAAAGTTATCTCTGAGGATAAGAATCATAAACTTGTGAACACTCTCTCGGCTTTTGTGAATTACCCTCTTGCCGAAGGCACATATTATTCAGGAGGAGCAGGACTTAGTTCAACCATAAAAGATTATGCAACTTTTCTGCAAATGCTTTTAAATAGAGGTGAGTATAATGGGAAAAAGCTCCTGGCGAGACGAACAGTTGAATTAATGACAACCAATCAGATCGGCGATCTGAATCTGGGCAGGGATAAATTCGGATTGGGATTTGAAATTACCACTGCCAGTGGTCAGGCTAAAATGGGAATATCGGAAGGGTCCTTTGCCTGGGGAGGATATTTTGCAACCACTTATTGGGCCGATCCGAAGGAACGACTTGTTTGTCTGTTGTTCCTGCAGCAAAGCCCCTTCAGCCATTCTGAAATAACTGATAAATTCAGAGCAATGGTTTACCAGACTCTTGAAGATTAGCAGATAATTTGTTAAAGGTTCAGCGTTTACAGCAAAAGTGATGAGTCAATATCACTTAGCTATAAAAATAGTGTTGTCAGTTCATTTGACGGTTGACAATTTTCTGATTTAGGTAAAATCTGTAAGTCAAATCTTTAAAAAGATCTTCTTTTTATAAAGTATATAAAGGAATATCCATCCGATAGCGGTTACGCCGAATCCTTCAATGAGAGGGGTCCATGTTGCCGGCATTATGGCAGTAAGACCGCCGAAGAAGAACTTTGTCGCAGCCCGGAAATTTACAATTCTCTCAGTAAGGTATATTGTAATTGGATTCATGCCAATCACCACGAAAACAAATGCCCATTTTCTATATCCCCAGATATCTATAACAAGGTAGAAAACTGAGAAAAGCAGAAGGCTTAGTCCGCCTACAAAACATACAAATGAGCTTGTCCAGAGGTTTTTATTGATAGGGAATACAATATTCCAGAGCTTTCCTATTATCATAAGTACCACTGCGGCAATGACAAGATAGAGAACTTTACGTAAAGGTTTATCGTTAAGATATTTAGAAAGAAGAAATTCTCCCGTGAACATACCAAGCAATGCTGTTCCAATAGCGGGTATTGTGCTGAATAACCCTTCCGGGTCGTGATTACCAAGGTAAAGCCTTCCTGGCATAAGTAAGCGGTCGATATGACTTGTAAGATTTCCTTCGCGTGAAAAAACATCAGTGGAACCAAGATCATGAGCAGGAAACAGAAGCAAGAGGAGCCAGTATCCGATCAGAAGTACACAAAACCATATTATCCGCATATTAAGTTTCGTGTTCATAAAAATAAGAGATGCAAACATCCATGCAAGGCCTATTCTCCCAAGAACACTCCCATAACGTAAATGTGCAAAATCAAAATTAACGCCATTGTTGTAGACAATTCCCAGAAGAACCAGTATTAATCCGCGGCTGATAACATGTTTATAAATTGATTTCCTGCTGTCATTCATAGAAATGCGTTTGGCCAGTGAAAAGGGGAAAGATATTCCTGCAATAAAAAGAAACATAGGAAAAATCATATCCTCAAAATGGAATCCATGCCATGGAACATGCTCAAGCTGACCTGCCCACCATTGAAAAACGGGCCATCCGGTAAGAGTCGCCAGGCCAATAAATATTCCATCTCCACCCGCGATCCAAAACATATCGAATCCGCGTAGTGCATCTAGTGAGTATAATCGTTTAACAGCAGGTTTGTTTTCGTTTTCCATTTTTTTTTGATATTTTATAGTTATCGTTTTGTTAAAAACCAATTTGCAAATAATATTGAACAGGGTTTATAAAATCTATTAAAAATCCAGGTTCCCCATGCTCCAAAGTTATAATATTTATAATCCGGTGATCTGAATTCAGAATATAAATTAATGATGTAAAAGAAGCTTTTCAAGATCTGTCCACAACGTAACGGTTTTATGATGATGACAGGTGTCGTTCATATTATGTGGCTGGATGAACATAATTGTTTCACCATCAAAATTGTCGAGGTTTTTAAAGTGGTCATCGATCATCATATCTGCAGATATTAAACTTTTGTCACCACAGAAAACAACCTGTTTCCAGCTTATAAACGGGAAATTGTCATTAAGCCACAATTGTTTGTCAGTCAGGCTGACAGGGAATTCAGTTGCCATCGAAATGACTATGATTTCGTAAGCTTCATTCAGTAATTTCAGGACCCTCTGACTTTCGGACATTACCGGCATAGTTCTGAAGAAACCAGGAGTTTCCACCCATCGGAACAGTTCAGGAAATGCTTCACCTTCTTTAAGCCCTATTAGCTCCTCCATAGTTTTCCTCAATCCGGTTTCTTTTTCATAAAGTTCAAAAAAGCGAGTGTAAACATCTGTCAGAACTCCATCCATATCAACCAGGATTCTCTTCATGATTTTTAAATACTGAATATTCTACCTCAACAAAGCTGATGCGCACCATAACACAGGCGCCTGTCCATGCAAATCGCCGATATTCCGTTTCCTGTCGAAATAATATTGCCTGTCATTCTTTTTATTGGTACCCTCACAAACCTCGTGCAGGTCATCGCTTTTGTCAATGTAGGAAATAAGTCCTAGCCAGGCTTTACGTGCTGCAGCGCCATATATATTTTTATCGAGCCACCCGTTTTTAACACCTGTTATCATGGCAAAAGCAAACATTCCGGTTCCGGAAGTTTCGTTCCACGAGTCAGATTGGTCTATCAATTGTCTCCATGTACCGTTTTCATCCTGATACTTCAAAAGCGATACCATCATTTTTTTATAACCTTCCATTATTCTGGGGCGTAAAGCGTTGTTTTTTGGGAGAGAACTTAACAACTCGCTCATTCCGGCTGCCATCCAGCCGTTACCACGACTCCAAAAAAATGGCACATCAGGGGCATGAAAAAAGAGCCCGTTGGGTCTTTGTAGAGAATCGAGATAAAGAACCATCTCTTTTGCAGCCCTTTCGATATATTTTTTATCGCCTGTCGCCCTGTAAGCCTGTACCTGAACAGCAGTTATCATGAACATGTCGTCGATCCACATCCTTGTCTGTGGTGTAAATCCTTTTTCGTAAAAAACTTTTGCGTCAGGGGTTACCTGAGTACCCTCAGGTGAAGCCCATTGACTGTCTGCAATTCTTTTACCCAGAGTAAGATATTTCAAATCTTTGGTGATTAAATATAGTTCAAGTGGGACAGATCCAAACACCGTATTATCGACATGATTAGGTATAGGTATCAGAACCGAATCGGCTCCGAGCAAAGGTTTGAAACGCTCTTCAAGACTGGCAATTAGCTTGGTGTCCTTTGTAAGATTGGCAAATGTTAGAGCTCCATACCATGTACAGACTTCAGGATAGAGTACTTTCCCTGGAGCGACTGGAAGAGGCCTGATGATAAAATGTTCTGCAAGCCGTTTCCCTATCTCCTGAGGAGACGAACCTGCAGGCCAGTGTCTGAGGTCAGAATTCTCATTTTTCTCTTGTCCAAAATCCTGCAATGGAAGAAGAAAAACAATACAACAGATCAATGTTAATCTGTAGACTGATTTTATTTTCATAACCTTAAATTTATAATTTCCGGATGCTCATTTTGTGAATGCGTGAATCAAATATACATTATTTAGCTAATTGTTAAGTTAAAAAATGTTAAAGAAGAGAGAACAGAAAAATAGCCTTTCATTTGTTTATGATTTGATAATGATTTACTTTATTTTTACTTAAGATAAGGTAAAAAGTAATCGATAACTTTAAATAATCTATTATGGCAACCCGTAGAGAATTTATTCAAAAATCAGCACTAGGAACTACAGCTCTGGCGCTAGGTGCAAAGAGTTATTCACGTATCATTGGCGCAAATGACAGGGTGCGTGTTGGGATCGTTGGTTTTTCAGACCGGTTCAGAACATCGCTGGCTCCTGCGTTCCTAAGCCTATCAAAAGAATTAAACTTTGAAATAGTTGCGGTTTCTGATCTATGGAACAGGCGTCGCGAAGAGGCTGAAACTTTTTTCAAAGGAAAAGGGATTGAAATAAGAAAAGCCCGTAACAATGATGAACTCTACGGGGGAAAAGACACAGATGCTGTCATTATAAGTACGGCAGATTTTCAGCATGCCCTGGTGCTTGCTGAGGCTGTGAGAGCTGGTCAGGACGCATATTGTGAAAAGCCGTTTGCCGAGACTATGTCTGATGCACGGGAAGCATTAAAAGCTGTTAAAGATTCCGGGAAGATCGTACAGATTGGTTCACAACGCAGGAGTACGCCGAATTATATCGCTGCCAACGATTATATCAGGTCGGGAAAGTTTGGGAAAATTGTTATGGTTGAGATGTCATGGAACGTTAACCAGCCGGGCAGATGGAGAAGACCGCAGCTTACATCGGTCATAAAAGAGAGTGATACAGACTGGAAACGTTTCCAGATGAATCGTGACCCTGCCGCATGGGATCCAAGGAAATATCTGGAATTCAGATTGTTCTGGCCATATTCATCAGGAATACCGGGCCAATGGATGGCACATCAGATTGATACTGTTCATTGGTTTACCGGATTAAGTCATCCAAGAAGCGTTGCTGCAAACGGAGGTATTTATTTATGGAAAGACGGGCGCACTAACTATGACACTATGACTGCAGTGATGGATTATGGTGATGCAAATTACGGCTTCCAGGTTGTTTATACATCACGTTTCACGAATTCAGCCGGCGGAACAAAAGAGATCTATTTTTCCAACGGAGGCTCACTTAATCTTGATACAAACAAGATCAATTCTGAGGGTGGGCTGACTGCTTCAGATGCGAAAGATATGAATATGCAGCCTAATCTGCTGGAGCCAATCGACTTACCAGGTTTTAAAGCGGAGACATCTGCTAACACCGGTTCCGATCTAATGACCAATGCACATATGAGGAACTGGATGGAGTGTATTCGTAACCGTAAAAAACCAAACGCAGATATTGTTGCAGGCTATAATCATTCTATTGCTACTATAATGTGTACTGCAGCAATAAGGACCGGAGACAAAGCTTCCTTTGATGAGTCGACCCAGGAAGTTATGGCTGGGGGTAAAGTGTTCCGGTATTGAAATATTTATTAGTCATGAAAACATTTAATAAATTCTCTTTGTACAGTATCTGTTCATTTGTCGTACAGTGTAGTCTTGTTTTTTTATTTTCGGCAATGAGTTTGATTGCTCAGTCTTCAAAGGACAATGAAGTAAAACTTGTCAGAGTTGATGATTACCACAGGGTTGATGTTTTTGTTAACGGAGGTCTTTTTACGTCATATCAATATCCATCAGATATTGAAAAACCATTTCTTTTTCCAGTAAATTCACCTGATGGTCAAGTGATTACAAGAGGTTATCCTATTGAGCCCAGGAAAGGAGAACGCACTGATCATCCACACCAAATAGGAATCTGGTTCAACTATGGCAATATTAGCGGACTCGATTTTTGGAATAATTCTTCTGCCATTCCGGCTGACAAAAGGGATTCCTACGGGCATATTGTTCATCAGAAAATTGTTAAAACAAAAAGCGGGAAAAAAGGATTGCTGGAAGTCATACTAAACTGGGAGGACAATATGGGGATAACCATTTTAACTGAAAGAACTCAGTATATCTTTTCGGGGGACAAGAATTCCAGAACAATTGACCACATTTCAACCTTAACAGCAATAAATGGGCCGGTAATAATTGGCGACAGCAAGGAAGGAATGTTTGCCATCAGGGTTGACAGGGCATTTGAAATGCCATCAAATGAATCATTGATCTTTACAGATGAGAAAGGAAATCCTACAACAGTCAAAGCCATGGATAATGCCGGAGTTACGGGAATGTACATTTCAAGTAACGGATCAAAGGGCGATTCTGTTTGGGGGACGCGTAATAAATGGGTAATCCTCAGCGGAGTGAAGAATAATGTTCCGATCTCTATGGCTATTTTTGATAATCCTAAAAACCAGGGTTTCCCGGCTTACGCTCATGCCCGGGGGTATGGTCTTTTTTCAATAAATAATTTCGGACAGAATTCTTATGATCCTAAAAAGGAGAAGTTGAGTTTTAAAATTGAGAAGGGGCAATCTGTGACTTTGCATCACAGATTTTATGTTCAATCCGGGTCAGCATTGACTGCGGAAAATGCGAATAAAATATTTGAGGAATTTTCAAAAGAGTATTAGTGTTTTGCCCCCCTTCCCCCCTGAAGGGGGGCTAAAACGCAGTTTTTAGAAAAATAGATAAATATTGATAATCAAATATATATGACTTATCAGGCATGACTTAATAATATCATATGTTTTCCCGATGATTACCGAATTAATCCCCCCTTTAGGGGAGTAAGGGGGCAAAATAATTAAGCAAAAAGAATGAAATATTTAATATAATAAATACATTAATTATGAAAAAATCAAAAGTTATTTACCGGATATTTCCGGCATTATTATTGTTCACATTTTTTGCACTCAATGGATTTGGAGCTGGACCGGAAAAGCAACAGTACTATGAGATAAAGATTTACCGGATTGCTGATAAAATTCAGGAGGGCAAAGTCGATGTTTATCTTAAGGATGCATACCTGCCTGCACTTCACCGTGCGGGTATTCCGATAGTTGGTGTTTTTAAACCAGTTGAAGCCGATACGGCTTTCGGGAAGTTGATATATGTCCTTATCCCTTTCAAAACTGTTGATCAATTTATTCGATTGCCGGGAGCACTGCAGAAAGATAAATTATTTGCAGACGCCGGGAAATCCTTTAGCGATGCTCCATTTAACGAGCCACCTTATAAGAGGTATGAGAGTATATTTTTGAAGGCTTTCATGAATTTTCCTCAGTTTGTAGCGCCAAAATATTCCAATTCTCCATCAGAAAGAATCTATGAACTCAGGAGTTATGAAAGCGCTACTGACACAAAAGCAATAAAAAAGATTGAAATGTTCAACCAGGGCGGAGAGATTGATATCTTCAAAAAACTTGAGTTCAATCCTGTCTTCTGGGGTGAAGTATTGTTAGGAAGTCATATGCCTAATCTCATGTATATGACTACTTTTTCGGATATGAAATCGCATGATGATCATTGGAGCGCATTTGGAAAAACTGATGAATGGCAGAAGCTTTTGAGAATGGATGAATACAAAAACACTGTATCAAAAGCAAATCCATACCTGCTTCATCCGACATCGTATTCGGATTTTTAATGTTTCATCTCTTTATGTTTTAACCTCATCCCTCAGCCCCTTCTCCCAGGAGAGAAGGGGAGCAGAAGATAACCTTCTTATTAAGTCCCTCCCCCCTGGGAGAGGGATTTAGGGAGAGGTCAACCCGGGATATTAATTTTAGCTATCGCTTCATCTACCTCCATGCTTGTCATTTCATGATCTGGAAGATTATTTTCGAAATATTTTTCATAGGCAGAAATATCGAAATGACCATGGCCGCTGAGATTAAAGAGTATCGTTTTTGAGACACCTTCAAGATCAGCTCTTCTAGCTTCATCCAGAGCGCCGGCAATGGCATATGTAGATTCCGGAGCAGGTAAAATACCTTCAGCCCTTGCAAAGAGGACACCGGCTTCGAAGCACTCTCTCTGCATCTTTGCTCTTGCTTCAATAAATCCGTCTTTGAGAAGCTGACTGACCAGCACTCCTGCGCCATGATAGCGTAATCCGCCTGCATGTATTTTGGCAGGTATAAAATTATGCCCGAGGGTGTACATCGGAAGGAGAGGAGTCATTCCGGCCGAATCGCCGAAGTCGTACATAAATTTCCCTTTTGTAAGTTTAGGGCAGGAAGAGGGCTCAACAGTCAGCAGCCTGATGTTTTTTCCATTAAGCAACCGCTCGCGAAGGAACGGAAATGCTATTCCTGAGAAGTTTGAACCTCCCCCGAAACAACCTATCACAACATCGGGATAATCGCCTGCTTTTTCCATTTGAAGAAGTGCTTCCTGGCCTATAATTGTCTGGTGAAGCATAACATGGTTGAGAACGCTTCCAAGGGAATATTTAGTGTATGGATCCTGTATTGCTACTTCCATAGCTTCAGAAATAGCTATACCCAGGCTTCCCGGTGAATCAGGGTCAAGTTCAAGAACTCTTCTTCCGGCTGCGGTCATAGTGCTTGGAGAAGCAACTACCTTTGCATTATAGGTGTTCATCAGGAGCTTACGACCGGGTTTCTGGTCATAGCTGACTTTTACCATAAAAACAAGTAGTTCAATTCCGAAATGGTGACACGCGAAACTCATTGCACTTCCCCACTGTCCGGCTCCGGTTTCGGTAGTAATTCTTTTTATTCCTTCCATTTTGTTGTAATATGCCTGTGGAATTGCAGTATTGGCTTTATGAGATCCTGAATAATTGCCACCTTCATATTTGTAATAGATTTTACTTTTTGTACCAAGCGCCTTTTCAAGGTTATATGCCCTGAATATAGGAGAAGGACGAAAAGTTGCATAGAGGTCAAGTACTTCATCAGGAATATCAATATACCTTTCTGAGGAAACTTCCTGTTTAATAAGCTCCATGGGAAAAACTGCGGCAAGGTCCTGAGGTCCAATCGGTTGTTTCGTAGCCGGGTTCAATGGAGGCATTGGCTTGTTAGGCATATCTGCCTGGATATTATACCATTGCCTTGGCATTTCGCTTTCACTTAAAGTGATTTTTCTGATCTTTTCCATAATTGTTAAATATTAATGTTAGTTAAAAATTTTAAACAAAAAAGGCACACTGTGAACAGTGTGCCTCTATAAATATATATTTTATAAATGTTATATAATGGCTTGTTTCACAGCTGAATCGGATAAGCTACGCCACGACCAAATATAAAACATCTGTTTTTTCATGACACCAAAAATAATCAAAAATTTAAAATATCACCAAAAAATCAATTTTTTTTAAATATTTCAATAAAACTTCCTGAATAATAACCAAAGCGATTTAAATTCAGCCATCCTGCTTATCATTCATGAACAGAAGCGCCAAGATGTTTTAAATCATCAAAGAAACCAGGATAAGATTTTGCAACGCATTGCGAGTCCCTGATTGAGACTTTTCCTGAAGCTTTGAGGGACGCGACTGCGAGAGCCATAGCAATGCGGTGGTCATCATGCGATTCTACTCTGGCACTGAGTGGTTTCCCTCCGGTAACATGCATATGATCATCATGTATTTCAATCTTGATATTCATTTTTCCAAACTCCTCCTTAAGGGTTTTGGCCCGGTCACTCTCCTTATAAATTAATCTGGATACTCCTTTTATGGCTGACACTCCTTCACAATATGATGCAAGTGCAACGAGAGGAGGAAACAGATCCGGCGATTCTGTGGCATCAAATTCAAAAGCTTTTAAATCAGATCGGGATATCTCAATCTGTTGATCAGTAATATTCATTTGCGCACCGGCTTTCTTTAACGGGTTAATTATTGACATGTCGCTCTGCAAACTGTCGGGCTTAAGTCCCTTAATACACAGCTGACCATTAATGGCGCCTGCCACAAGAAGAAAGGCTCCTCCGCTCCAGTCGCCCTCAACCGTATAGCTGTGAGGCGTATATTTCTGATTTCCCCTGATACGGAACAAACTGTAACCTGAATTTTCAACTATTATTCCGAAAGAATTCAGCAGTTGGATGGTCATATCGATATAGGGTTTGCTCTTAAGGTTATTTACCCTGATTTCAGAGTTCCCTGAAGCAAGTGGGAGAGCCATGAGCAAGCCGGTTAACAACTGGCTGCTTACTGACCCGTCTATTTCACATTTTCCACCCGCTAGGGGTCCACGGATTGCAAGGGGAAGAAAGCCGCCAGAGCTTGTACATTTAACTCCAAGCTGATTTAAAGCTTCTTCAATCATGAACATAGGTCTCTTTTTAAGAGAATTTGCTCCAACCATAGTAATTTCAGCAGGATATAAGGCAGCAATAGGGGAAAACATACGGATTGCAAGGCCCGATTCACCGCAATTAAGCTTGGGCTCTTTCAGTATGGCAGAACCATTTATCTTTAGTTCGTTAACCTGAGGTTCAACCCTGGCACCCAATCCGACTGCAATGCTCATTGCCGCCAGTGAATCGTCGCAATATGAAGGATTATGGATTATACTCTGACCGTCAGCCAGTAACGCAGCAGCTATTGCTCGCTGGGTCATGCTTTTTGAAGATGGAGCCTTTACAGTTCCTTTAATTACAGACGGTTCTAAATATCTTTCCATATCTTCTTTCGTTATTAAATCTTTTTACCTTCTTCCCAGTTTCCCCCAAGGAGGAAATGATTGTGCTCAACTCCTTCCCCTGTGAGGGAAGGTAAGGAACGGGGTTAATATGAATTACTTTTCTTCAATACGATCTTTGACTCCATTATTCATTACCTTCATCTGATGGTTGATAGACTCCTGGTGAATTGCTCTGAAAATAGTATCAATCAACTCGGTGCTAAGTCCTTTTGCAAGACCTTTAATGAGGACTTTATTAATAATTTCATCCCATCGGGTCGTCTGCAAGATAGTGATATTATTTTCCTTTTTATAACGGCCGATAGTTTCTGCAACTTTCATTCTTTTTTCCATAAGATCGAGAAGATGATCATCATAAACATCTATCTGTTGTCTTAATTCGCCAAGAACATCAAGTAATCTGGGATCAGAGGTACTCGGGTTGCGAAGAATAAGTCTGCTCAGAAGTTCCTTAAGATCGTTTGGCGTAAGCTGCTGGGCAGCATCGCTTAAAGCCTTTGAAGGATCTATATGTGATTCGAGCATTAACCCGTCGAAATTAAGATCCATTGCCTTCTGGGAAATCTCATGAAGAAACTGCCGGGCTCCGCCTATGTGGCTTGGGTCACAAATTATCGGAAGGTCAGGGATTCTTCTCCTGAGTTCGATTGGTAATTGCCAGTTAGGCTGATTACGGTACAATGTTTTTTCATATGACGAGAAACCGCGATGAATAGCGCCTATCCGTGTAATACCTGCCCTGGCAATACGTTCTATTGCACCGATCCATAGTTCGATATCGGGGTTAATCGGGTTCTTTACCAATACCATAACATCAACACCGTTCAAGGCGTCGGAGATCTCCTGTACTGTGAAGGGATTTACGGACGTTCTGGCGCCTATCCAGAGCATATCAATGCCATATTTTAAGGCCTCATAGACATGTTTTTCGTTTGCCACTTCAGTACCTACCAGGAGACCGGTTTCCTGCTTCACTCTTCTCAGCCATTTTAACCCTTCAGTACCCACCCCTTCAAAGGAATTTGGGCGTGTTCTGGGTTTCCATATTCCGGCGCGAAACAAACTGACCTCTTTTATCTGAGCCAATTGCTCAGCAGTCTCCATCACCTGTTCCTCAGTTTCGGCGCTGCAGGGACCGGAAATCAGAAAAGGCCTGCCCTTATATCCTTTCCAGTCTTTAATGAGGGAATTCTTAAGTTTTAATTCCATTTTTTTTAATATATGTTTTTATTTTACTTATTCTTTTATGATCTAAACCTGTTGAATAATGAAATACATTAACCACAAAGATCATAAAAAGTCAACGCAAAGATCACAAAGAACTTAGGACCAAAATACTATCTTTGAGTGCTTTGTGCCTTCTTTGAGTGCTTTGTGGTCAAAAAGAATCATATCAGTTCAAAATTTTTCTTATTTTGTTAGCCTCTTCCATCAGTACCTTCAACCCATTAAGATCTTTTTCTGTAATCATTTTTCTGAATAAATTCATTTTTTCGATATAAGTATCCATTACCTCTAAAATATATTGTGAATTTTCAAGGAAGATAGGAGCCCATGTATCGCCGTTACTTTTAGCAAGGCGGACGGTACTTTCAAAACCTCCACCTGCAAGAGTAAGTATGTTTTGTTCTTCATGCTCCTTTTCCAGAACACTCAATGCCAGAGAAAAAGAAGTAATATGTGAAATGTGAGATATATATGCAACATGTACATCATGGTCGCTTGAGTTCATGTAAACTTTATGCATATTTAACAGATCAAGCATTTTTTCAACTTTATTGAGAGCATCAGCATCACTGAGCTCTTTGTCACAGATTATAGCAGTTTTATAGTCAAATAGCTTTCCTATGGCAGCAAGAGGTCCTGAATATTCGGTACCGGCCATCGGATGCACCGCAACATATCTTCCTCTGGCGGGATGCTTTTCCGATGCTTTTGCAATGCTTCCTTTCGTTGAACCCATGTCAGTAACGACCTTGGAAGTTCCTGCGATCCTATCGAGGATACCAGGCAACATCCTGCAATTAGCATTAACAGGTGTAGACAGTATTATCAGATCGCTTTTATCGATGGCATTTTCCAGGGTATCATTTTCATCAACCAGCCCGCAAAGGAGAGCTATGTTCTGGTGATGCATATTTGTGTCAACACCTATTATTTTATCAGCAAAAGCCCTTTTGCGGAGATCTACCATTAATGATCCTCCGATGAGTCCTATTCCAACAACTGTTACTATCATATTCTTTAATTGTCATTAAGTTATCTGGTTATTATGTTATTTGGGAAGGAGATAACCCTCAATCCTTTTTCTGGCTTCATTCAGTCTTTCTTCTGTAGCACAAAGCGAAATACGGATATATCGTTCTCCATTCTTTCCAAAAATAAATCCCGGAGTAATAAATACCAGTGTTTTCATCAATAAGTCCTCAATCCAGGATTCGCAGTCCTTAATCTCTTCAGGAATACATCCCCATACAAAAAGACCAACCTGGGATTTGTCGTATCTACATTTCAGAAGTGCCATGATTTCCTCAACAATTCTCCTACGTTTGGAGTATACACTGTTTATTAATCCATACCAGGATTCATGATTATTAAGTGCCTCAACTGCTGCCTTCTGCATTGCTAAAAACATTCCTGAATCCATATTGCTTTTAACTTTCAAGATTGTTTTGATATAATCACTCTGACCGGCAACCATCCCAATCCGCCACCCTGCCATATTATGGGATTTGCTTAATGAATTCAATTCCAGGGCAATATCTTTTGCTCCGTCAACTGCGAGCAAGCTGATATATTTGTTGTTCAGGATGAAACTGTATGGATTGTCGTTACAGAGCAGAATCTTGTGTTTCCGGCAAAATGCCACAAGCTTTTCAAACAGGTCAGTCGATCCTTTGACTCCTGTTGGCATATGCGGATAATTGACCCACATCAGTTTTACTTTGCTTAAGTTGGTCTTTTCAAGCGATCCCAGGTCGGGGAGCCAACCTTTTTCTTCCGTAAGGTTATATTTTCTTACAATGCCACCAACAAGGTTTGTAACTGATGAATATGTCGGGTATCCAGGATCAGGGATCAGAACTTCATCTCCCGGGTTAACAAATGCCATACTAATATGCATGATACCCTCCTTGCTTCCCATTAACAAAAGGATCTCGTTGTCTGGATTTAATTTAACATGAAAGTATTTGCCATACCATTCGGAGAATGCTTTTCTCAAGGCGGGTATTCCTGAATAGCTCTGATAACCATGTGCTGATGGCTTATTAGCTTCATCGATAAGTGCAGAAATAGTATTTCCCGATGGCGGTTGATCAGGGCTTCCTATACCAAGATTTATGACATCTGATCCTTCTCTGCGCATCCTGTCAATCTGCGCGAGTTTTTGTGAAAAATAATATTCCTGCACATTTCCAGTGCGGTCAGCTGGTTTAACTATCATATAGCATATCTCCTTTAAAATAAACGCCTAATACTTCAAGGTTACTGGTGTATTTATCCAGAACTCTTTTTATTATATCAGATTTTGTATTTTTATTTAACTCCAGATCAAGGTAGAACATATATTCCCATTCGCCATTAAGTCTTGGTACGGATTGTATTTTCGAGAGATTAATCTCAAGCTCTGCAAGTTTAACAAGAACTTTCGCGAGTGACCCTGGTTTATGACCGGTAGAGAAACATATTGATACTTTATTTCCTCTGGTATTTCCTTTCTCCTCGTTTCCAACAACCAGGAACCTTGTGTAATTCTGTTTATATGTCTCAATTCCGGGGGCCAATATTTCCAGGCCATATATCTCAGCTGCATGGGATGGAGCAATAGCCGCTACATTTTTCAATTGAGTTTCACTTATCTGTTTGGCGCTTCCCGCCGTATCGTCGCTCTCTATGAGCCTAATTTCCGGAAACTGGTTAAGATAGGTCATGCATTGGGCAAGTGCGATTGGGTGAGACCGTATCTCCCTTATGTCTGTTATTTTCTGATTGGGCAATGCCATTAAATTCTGTTTTATGCGCAGATTATGTTCTCCCAGGATCTTCATTCCTGATTCCCTGAGAAGAGTATAATTGTACAGAATACTGCCAGACCTGGCATTTTCAATAGCCATAACTGCAAAATCTGCCCCGCCATCTTTGAGCGTATTAAGTTCCAGATCGAAAGTTGAACATGGAACTATATCTATTTCATCATAACTGAAATACTGCCTGGCAGCCACTTCATGAAAACATCCTGTTTCTCCCTGTATAGCTATCTTCATTTTCTCAAATAGTGTTAAAACAGCAAGGGCCCCTTTGAGGGACCCTTGCTTTCATATAATTAATATTATCTGTATACAAAAATCCCTTATCTGTTTTTAAAATAAAAATAGAAGTAAAAAAAGGAGATAAAATATTTGTATACAATATTCATTTGGTTGCGTTATGAGCTTACAAAAGTAATTTAATTTTTAGAAAAACAACTAAAAAGTCAGAAAAAGTGAAGATTTGATTAAGAATTAATAGTTATTTAGAAAATACAGGCTCTGAAAGAGCCATATATATAAATAACCCCCGTTGAAATGTATGAACAGTAGACATGGTTGCACCGGCGGTTATTCATATTTAGCCACGTTCGTGGCTATGTTAATTTAATAAGTGTGCATTTCTTAAAGAAATTAGTAGGTTCATTGGGCCATTACTTTTTATGTCTCTCTTTCAAGACCTCTTCAATACTCTGAAGATTAACACCCTTTGTTTTTAATAGAATAAGCAGATGATAAAGCAGATCGGCCGCTTCGTTTTTAAACAGATCAATATTATTATCCTTGGCTTCTATAACTAATTCGACGGCTTCTTCCCCGACTTTCTGAGCAACCTTATTTATTCCTTTTTTATACAGCTTATTGGTGTATGAATCAACAACATTATTTTCAATACGCTGCTTTATAATATGTTCCAGTTGGTAGACAAATCCTTTTGCTCCCTCATCTCCAAAACAGGAAGTACTACCAGTGTGGCATACCGGTCCGACAGGATTAACTTTGATAAGTATTGAATCATTATCGCAATCAGCTGAGATTTCCACAACATCCAGGTAGTTTCCGGAGGTTTCTCCTTTAGTCCAGAGGCGGTTTTTACTCCTGCTGAAAAAAGTTACCTTCTTTTCTTTCCTGGTTTTTATAAGAGCCTCCTCATTCATGTATCCTACCATCAGAACCTGAAGTGTCTTATAATCCTGAATTACAACAGGCACCAGTCCGTTACCTTTACTAAAATCAATTTGTTCCATTGTGATTAACCTTTACTAATTAAGTTGTAACCCTCTGTGGTTTCTGTGTAACATAAAAGAACTGACACAGAGTTACACAGAGTCCCGATTACTATCGGGATCACAGAGTTACACAGAGAAATAATATATTCTTATCTTATGGCAATACCTTCATGTTTAAGGTATGTTTTCAATTCTTTTATACTTATCTCCCCGAAGTGAAAAATGCTGGCAGCAAGAGCAGCACTGCATTCGGTATTGAAAAAGACCATGCTGAAATGTTCCATCGATCCGGCTCCTCCAGATGCAATCACAGGGATATTCACACTCCTGCTCACTTCGGCTGTAATATCTAGGGAAAATCCCGATTTGGTTCCGTCATTGTTCATTGATGTAAGAAGAATTTCACCTGCTCCCAGTTCTTCAACTGTATGTGCCCAATTGATTGTTTTTAATTCGGTGATGGTACGGCCACCGTCTACAACAACAAACCATTCATCATCAATTAGTTTAGTATCAATTGCAGCAACAACACACTGACTTCCAAACTGGCCTGCAATCTCAGTTATAAGTTCGGGCCTTCGTACTGCTGATGAATTCACCGTCACTTTATCGGCTCCGGCATTGATAAGAACGGAAACATCATTTACCGTATCAATTCCGCCTCCAACAGTAAAAGGTATATTAATTTCCGAGGCAATTCTTTCGACAAGTCCGGCGAGTGTCTTCCTGTTCTCAATAGTGGCAGTTATATCGAGAAATACCAGTTCATCAGCTCCCTGTTTTACATATTCTTTAGCCAGTGCGACCGGATCTCCGGCATCTATAAGATTAACAAAATTCACCCCCTTGACGGTTCTGGCATTCTTTATATCAAGGCATGGAATAATTCGTCTTTTTAGCATGTTTTCCCCAATTCGTTTAAAGTTATTCTTCCTTCATAAACTGCCTTACCAATAATTACCCCTTCACAGCCGACATCACGAACATCTTCGATATCTTTTATCGACGATATGCCTCCGCTTGCAATAAGATTGACTTTTACAGCACTCAGAATCTCTTTATAGAGGGCTATTGATGGTCCTTCGAGCATGCCATCTTTTTTTATGTCCGTACAGATAGCGTATTTCACTCCTTTTGACTTGTAACCGGAAATAAAACTTATTACTTCTTTATCCGATTTTTCAAGCCAGCCTCCTGTTGATACATTTCTGTCAATACAATCTGCTCCAAGAATAAGCTTTTCCTGCCCCAGTTTCATAAGCCATTCGATGAATAAATGAGGGTCAGACACAGCAATGCTTCCTATTGTTACCTGTCGCGCTCCGGCATTAAATAAAGTGATAAGATCTTCATAAGTTCTTAGTCCTCCACCAAAGTCGATTTTTAATTTTGTTTTCCACGCAATCTTTTCAAGGACCTTTATATTTTCAATTTTTTTATTTTTAGCCCCGTCAAGATCGACAAGGTGCAGATAATCAATGCCATTATCCTCAATTTTTAAGGCAACCTCCAAGGGATCCTCACTATATATTTTCTTTGTGCTGTAATCTCCTCTGCTAAGGCGGACACATTTTCCACTTATAATATCCATTGCAACAATTATTCTCATAGCTCCAGAAAGTTTCTCAATATTTTTTCACCGGTTTCTGCAGATTTCTCCGGGTGAAACTGTGTTGCATAAAAATTCTCCTTTTGCATTGCAGAACTGAAGGGAATTATATAATCACAAGTTGCAAGAGTGAAAAGCGATATTTCAGCGTAATAACTGTGAACATAGTAAAGATTGTCATTAAGTGATAAGCCTTTAAAGAGATCTCCTTTCATAGTCAGGCAATTATTCCAGCCTATATGCGGAATTTTGTCAACGGGGGGGAACAGCCTTACATCCGTATCAAATATACCAAGACATTTTGTTTCTCCTTCTTCAGAGAATCGGCACATCAGTTGTAGCCCAAGACATATCCCAAGAACAGGCTGGGTGAGGGATTTGATAGTCTGATCCAATCCCCTTTCCTTAAGGTAATTCATCGCAGTGCCTGCTTCGCCAACACCAGGGAAAATTACTTTTTCCGCATTTATCAATTCAGATGGATTATCAGTAATAATGCTCTTATAACCCAGTCGTGTAAGTGCATTCTGTACCGATTTTATATTTCCAGCATTGTATTTCAATATTGCTATCATAAAATACCTTTCGTTGAGGGGAGGTTAAAGTTATCTGATTGTTTGACTGCTAGTTTAACAGCTTTGCCGAATGCTTTGAATATGGCTTCGATCTTGTGGTGTTCGTTTTCCCCTTCGGCCCTTACATTAAGGTTGCATCTGGCATTGTCGCTGAATGATTTAAAGAAATGGAAGAACATTTCAGTGGGGATTTCTCCGATTTTCTCCCTTAAAAACTTTACATTCCAGACCAACCATGCTCTGCCTCCAAAATCCAGCGCAACTTGTGCCAGGCAGTCATCCATAGGCAAAACAAAACTGTACCGTTCAATACTTTTTTTACCTCCCAAGGCCTGTAATACAGCCTCTCCTAAAGTAATTGCCACATCTTCAATGGTATGATGTTCGTCAATATGAAGATCACCCTTCACATCTATATTAATATCGATGTTTCCGTGACGCGCAATCTGTTCAAGCATATGATCGAAAAATCCTATTCCGGAATTAATTGAACTTTTACCTGTTCCATCAAGGTTGAGGTCAACAAGTATATTAGTCTCAGATGTTTTTCGTTCCACTTTTGCAGTTCGCGGTATACTTTTCAGGTATTTATAAATATCGTTCCAGTCAATTGTTGTTAACTGGGCATCGGGTGATATTTTATCACTGATCAGGATAGCTTTGCATCCCAGATTTTTGGCGAGATCAATATCTGTCTGCCTGTCTCCTATAACATATGAGGAATTGAGATCTATACCTTTCGCAAGGTATTTTACAAGCATTGCAGTTCGGGGCTTGCGGGTAGGTGCATTTTCTAACGGCATTGATCTGTCGATAAATATTTCGGCGAATGAAACACCCTCACCTTTCAGTATTTCCAGCATTTTGTTCTGAACCGGCCAGAAAGTATTTTCAGGAAATGATTCAGTACCGAGACCGTCCTGGTTTGTAACCATAACAAGTTCAAAATCAGTTTCTTTTGCAATCCTTGAAAGGCATGAAATGGCAGAAGGAAGAAAAATCAGCTTTTCAAAGCTATCAACCTGTTCATCTTCCGGTTCAGTTAAAATGGTACCATCGCGATCTATAAAGAGTACCTTCTTCATATTGAGTTGTTATTTTATTATCCTAATTTACTCCTTGATCATAGATTTTCCAGATAGTTTAATTGTTGAAGTATCTTCCTTCGTGATCCTTAGTGATTTACTTTGTTATCCCCTTCATTCGTCTCTGCAGGCTTTTGTGGTTAATATATTTTTACCACAAAGGTACACTAAGGGTTACACTAAGGAGCACAAAGACTTATTTTAAATGATCTAATTCATTTAATGCACCAATTAATTTGTCGTTTTCCGACTTTTTCCCAACTGTTATCCTTAAACAATTATCAATTACCTTGCTACGGTTTCTAATGATTATATTTTTGTTAACCAATGTATTATAAATGTAATCGGCATTCTTAACTCTTACAAGCAGGAAATTAGCATCAGATGGATAGACCTTTTCAACAACCTTCATTTTCGAAAGAATTTCAGAGAGTCTGACCCTTTCCTTTTTGATTCTTAGGACCTGACTTTTGAACTTATCAATCTGAGTGAGTTTTTTTAATGCAGCTTTCTGATTAATGGCACTGATGTTATACGGCGGTTTCATCTTGTTGAAATACTGAATGATAGCTGGATTTGTAAATGCCATTCCAATCCTTACTGCTGCCAGTCCCAATGCCTTACTGAAAGTCTGCATAACGATAAGGTTAGGATATTTGTTTATCAGTTTGATAAATGAAGGCTTTTCGCTGAAATCAATATAGGCTTCGTCGATTACAACAATACCACTAAATTTCGTAATTATGTAATCAATATCGTTGAAATTAATTGAATTAGCTGTAGGGTTATTTGGAGAACAAATAAAGACAAGTTTCAGATTTTTATCTGAGAAACAATATTCAGCTTTTTTAAGATCTATCTGAAATTCTTCATTTAACGGAACCTTTATCATCTCAATATCGTTAACTGAGGCAGATACAGGGTACATACCATAGGTCGGAGTAAAGGTCAGAGCTTTATCGGTACCAGGGTTGCAAAAAACCCTGAAACAAAGGTCAATAATTTCATCGCTACCGTTTCCCAGGAATATTTGCTCCTCTTTAATCCCCTTTATTTTTGAAATTCCGGCTTTCAATTCTATCTGATATGGATCAGGATAGCGGTTCATTGTTCCATAGGGGTTCTCATTGGCATCCATAAATATTCCGGTTTTGCCTTTAAAATCATCTCTGGCAGACGAATAGGGAATAAGCTTAATAACATTTTCCCTGACAAGCTTATTAATATCAACCATTTTCCAAACTTTTAAGTCTCACACTTACTGCGTTTCTATGGGCAATCAGTGATTCGGCTTCAGCCATTAATTCAATGACTGGTCCCAGGGATCTGATACCTTCGGCACTTATTTCCTGAAACGTTATTTTTTTAAGAAAACTATCAATCGAAACTCCGCTGTAATTCTTCGCAAATCCATTTGTAGGTAGAGTGTGGTTTGTTCCCGAAGCATAATCTCCTGCACTTTCACAACTGTATTTTCCAAGAAAAACCGAGCCTGCATTTTTTACATTATCTGCTACCGAATTTGCATCAACGGTATTAATAATAAGGTGTTCCGGTGCATAAAGATTACTGAAATCTATACATTCACTCAAGGTCGGTAAAAAGATCAATTTGCTGTTATACAGTGATTTAATAGCTATTTCTTTTCTTGGCAGTATCTCAATCTGCTTATCGAGTTCTGATTTGACAGCTTCGATAACCTTCAAATCATCAGTGAGCATAATAACCTGGCTGTCAGGTCCATGCTCAGCCTGGGAAAGAAGGTCAGCAGCAACAAATTCAGCGTTGGCTTTATTGTCAGCTATTACTAATACTTCACTCGGTCCTGCAGGCAAATCAATAGAAATGCCTTCCTGTTGGACCATCTCTTTTGCCTTTGTAACATATTGGTTTCCGGGACCGAAAATTTTATAAACCTTAGGTATACTCTCTGTTCCGTATGCCATAGCTGCAATAGCCTGGGCACCTCCTGCCTTGAATATTTCAGTAATTCCGATAAGCTGAGCTGTATAAAGAATCAGTGGACTGACTTTTCCGTCCTTTCCGGGAGGTGTACAGACAACTATTTCTTTACATCCGGCAATCTTTGCAGGAACAGCAAGCATAAGCAGGGTTGAAAACAATGGTGCATTTCCACCTGGTATGTAAAGTCCGACTTTTTCAATAGCAATGCTTTTCCGCCAGCATTTGATTCCTTTGAAAGTCTCAATTACAGGTTCAGCAAGAAGTTGGGCAGCATGGAATCTTTCAATATTATTTTTAGCTATGGATATTGCATCCTTCAACTCCCGTGGAATTTGCTTTTCAGATTCAAGAATCTCATCAGATCCGACCTTCAGGTTTTCGGGGCGAACTCCGTCAAATTTTTCTGAGAAATAATTAACAGCCCTGTCACTCTTTGATTTCACTCTGTTCAGTATTTCTCTGACGATATTTTCAAGGTCACTCGCAGGTATAAGTGGTCGTTTGCAGAGCTCATTCCAACGCTCTCTTTGGGGAAGGATTATTGTCTTCATCAGATTATCATTTTCTCAATGGGGATAACCAGAATACCTTCCGCACCAGCGGCTCTGAGCTGATCAATTCTATCCCAGAATTCGTCCTCCTTCACAACAGAATGCAGACTGTACCATCCTTTTTCCACCAATGGTACGATCGTTGGACTTTTCATGCCCGGAAGGATACGGCAGATTTTTGCAATGGATGACTCAGGTGTATTGAGGAGGATGTATTTATTCTCCTTGGCGTTTTTAACAGCCCGTATCCTGAAAAGCAAACTGTCGAGAATTGTTTGCTTCTCAGGGCTCAGATTCTTATTCCCGATTATGACTGCCTGGCTCTTTAGAATAGTTTCAACTTCATGTAATCCATTGGTAAGCAGTGTGCTGCCTGAGCTCACTATATCACAAACAGCATTGGCAAGTCCTATTCCCGGAGCTATTTCCACACTTCCGCTGATTTCTTCTATTTCAGCAGTTATCTTGTTTTTCTTTAGAAAGTCGGTAAGGATATGTGTATAGCTTGTGGCTATTTTCTTGCCTTTGAAATATCCCAGGCCTTCGTATTTTTCTTCTTTTGGTATAGCAAGACTGAGCCGGCAATGGGCAAAACCGAGTTGTTCTATTATTGTTACATTCTTATTCTTTTCAAAAACCATGTTTTCTCCAAGAATGCCTATATCGGCAACCTGTTGTTCAACATATTGGGGTATATCATCGTCGCGGAGGAACAGAAGCTCAACCGGGAAATTTCTGGCAGTTGTTTTCAGGACACTTATCCCGTTCGAGAATTTAATGCCGCATTCTTCCAGAAGTTTTTTTGAGTTTTCACTAAGCCGGCCGCTCTTTTGAATTGCAATTTTTAATTCGCTCATGATTCTTTTTTTAGAATAAAAAAACCCGTCTGATCTGCTCAGACGGGTATATGATATTTCTATTTATAACATATCATTTTCACCTCGCCTGACAGCAAAGCTGAAAATGATGATGTGATGTTGATATATAATACATTTCTTAAAATTTTAAATGCAAAGATAGGAAAAAACTAATGAATTACACAATTGATGGCTAAAAAGCAAAAAAAAATTATTAAACCTTCCTGTCTTAGTGTTTTTGTGGCTTCCTTTTTTGCCACCAAGGCATAAAGGCACTAAGTAATCACCAAGGAATTACAATGAGATCTTGTTAATTACTTTCCTGAATATATCTCGCAATCCATTCACCTACATCTGAAGTAGATCTCGGATGGGTTCTGTTAAGATCTTCTGTAACATATTCAGCTTCAATAGATTTTGCAACAGCTGTTTTGATAACTTCAGCTTCTGTTTTTAAATTGAAAGCCAGATCAAGCATCATACCTGCGGATAATATTGTACCCAGTGGATTGGCTATATTTTTACCCGCAGCCTGAGGATAAGAGCCATGAATGGGTTCAAAAACCGATGTTGAGAGACCGATGGAAGCTGAAGGAAGTAGGCCAAGGGATCCTGTAAGTACACTTGCTTCGTCAGACAGAATATCTCCGAACATATTCTCGGTAACAATGACATCAAACTTCCGTGGATTCTGAATTAGCTGCATTGCAGCATTATCCACGAACATGAAATCCATCGTAAGTTCTTTATAATCCTTGACGGCAATGACTGCTGTTTCACGCCAAAGCCTTGATGTTGCAAGAACGTTTGCTTTATCAACGACAGTTATTTTTTTTGAACGTTTCATCGCATAATCGCAGGCAAGTCGGACAACCCTTTCTATTTCATACCGGCTGTAAACGCATGAGTCATAAGCAGTATTGCCATCCTCAGACCTTCCCTGAGGTTTTCCGAAATATATGCCTCCTGTCAGCTCCCTAATCATCATAATGTCTACTCCCTGTACAATTTCTCTCTTTAATGGCGATTTTTCGATCAGAGAAGGTAAGGTTGAAACAGGCCTCACATTTGCATATAGTCCAAGTTCTTTTCGCATTGCAAGCAGACCCTGCTCGGGACGTACTTTTGCTGAAGGATCATTATCGTATTTGGGGTCGCCTATGGCTCCGAAAAGAACTGCATCAGAGGACCTGCAAAGGTCGAGAGTCTCTTCCGGCAGAGGATTCCCCGTTTTATCAATTGCAATGGCCCCGACCAATCCCTGCTTAAAATTAAATTTGTGATTAAATTTGATTCCGACAGCTTCAATAACTTTTTTCGCCTGGTCAATAATCTCAGGTCCAATGCCATCGCCCGGCAATACGGCTATTTTAAAATCCATGAGTTACATCTATTAATTTCTTGTTTTTTGTCGTTTTTTGTTCAAGATTCTCAATTACGTTCAGCATTCTTTCCGTTGCCTTTATTGCTGATTCAGTCTGGTCAGCATCAAATCCCCTTGTTTTAAATTCTTTTCCATTGTAGTCCCAGGTGATGACAGTTTCAACGAAAGCATCTGTTTTTCCTCCCGGAGGAATTGATACCTGGTAATCAGTCAGAACCGGATATTGTTTCCCGAGTTTGTCATAAATGATCCTTAATGCTTTCATGAAGGCATCGTATTGTCCATCGCCCGATGATGTTTCCTGGTACAAATTGCCGTCAATTTCGATTAGCACGCTGGCAAAAGGCTTTAACCCGTAGGAGAGGGAAAGGGAATAATTCTTGATAAAGATCTTATAATTTATCTGTTCGCTACCAAGTACGTCAGCTATAATAAAGGGAAGGTCCTCGGAGGATACATTTTCTTTTTTATCCCCGAGTTCAATAACTCTCTGAGTCACTTTTGTAAGTGATTCAGGACTAAGAAACAGGCCAAATTCTTCAAGATTTTTCCTTATGGTTGCCTTTCCTGATTGTTTCCCGAGGGCATATTTCCTTTTTCTTCCGAATCTTTCAGGGAGCAGATTATTATAATATAGGTTGTCTTTAGTGTCGCCGTCGGCATGAACACCGGAGGTCTGGGTAAAAACATTCTCCCCGATTACCGGCTTATTAACCGGGATCCGAATACCGCTGAATGTTTCAACTATTTTGCTTGCCTTGGTGATCTCAAACTCGTTTACTCCGGTTTCAGTTTTAGTAAGATCGCGAAGCACTCCGATTACACTTGAAAGAGGTGCATTACCTGCGCGTTCGCCCAGCCCATTAATTGTAGTATGCACACCTTTTATTCCTGCTTTAACTGCAGAAAAGACGTTGGCGACTGCAAGATCATAATCATTATGAGCATGAAAATCAAAGTGAAGAGAAGGATACCTGTCAATAATTTTTTTGCAGAAATTGAACGTCTGTTCAGGGTTGAGAATCCCAAGAGTATCAGGAAGCATAAATCTCTGAATATTTTCATCCTTCAACGAATCAAGCAGATAAAACACATATTCTTCAGAATGTATCATACCGTTCGACCAGTCTTCGAGATAAATATTTACCTCCATGTCACGCATCTCAGCCTTCCTCAATATGTTCTTAACATCATGGATATGAATCTCCGGAGTTTTTTTCAATTGCTTTTCAAGATGACGAAGGGAACCTTTGCAAAGCAGATTTATAACTTTTCCTCCTGCATCATTGATCCAGTTCAATGAAATATCACCATCGACAAAACCGAGAACTTCCACTTTTCTCTGGAAATTATTATGACGGGCCCATTCAGTTATATGTTTTATTGCCTCAAATTCCCCTGAGGAAACACGTGCTGAAGCCACTTCAATCCGGTCAACTCTGAGATCTTTCAGCAAAAGCTTGGCAACATGGAGTTTTTCGAGCGGGGAATATGAAACTCCCTGCGTTTGTTCTCCGTCCCTAAGGGTTGTATCCATTATTTCAACTCTCATTTTGAAAGGTTTTTTTATTTTCAAAACTGGTTATTAAATTTTTAATGCCCAACAGAAAGTCAATGTCATCAAGTCCTTTAAGGAGACATTCTTTTTTGTAGGGATTGATCGCGAATTTAACTGATTCGCCTGTGGATAAAATTGTAAATATTTGTTTTTCAAGGTCAATTTTAACTTTAGTATCCGGATTATTTAAAATCAGGCTTTGTAATTTTATCAGAAGTTCATCAGGGATAACTATAGGAAGAAGGCCATTATTGAGAGCATTGTTCTTGAAAATATCTGCAAAAAAACTCGAAACCACAGCTCTGAAACCGTAATCAAAAATAGCCCAGACCGCATGTTCACGACTTGATCCGCTTCCAAAATTTTTACCTGCCACAAGAACTTCACCGGTGTATTTTGGATTATTGAGAACAAACTCCTTATTTTTCTCCCCGGTTTTTGTATATCTCCAGTCGCGGAACAGGTTATCGCCGAATCCCTGCCTGGAGATTGCACTTAAGAATCTTGCAGGAATAATCTGATCAGTATCAATGTTTTCGAAGGGCAAAGGAACACATGTTGATTCAAGAATATCAAACTTAACTTTTGGCATAGCTTTTTAGTTTTTTACTTTATTTTCTTCTGTTATAAATTGACGCGGATCGCATATACTTCCGGTTACAGCTGTAGCTGCAGCAGTGAACGGACTTGCGAGCAAGGTTCTTGCTCCCGGGCCCTGTCTGCCTTCAAAGTTCCTGTTGGATGTAGAAACCGCATATTTTCCCTGTGGTATTTTATCCTCATTCATTGCAAGGCATGACGAACATCCGGGTTGCCTAACATCGAACCCAGCATTTTTATAAATCTCAATAAGACCTTCGGCAACCATTTGCTCTTCGACTTTCTTTGAGCCCGGAACGATAAGCGCTGTTATATTTTCAGCTTTTTTCCTTCCTTTTATAACCTCTGCAAAAGCTCTGAAATCTTCTATCCTCCCGTTTGTGCAACTTCCTACAAAAACATAATCGACCGGGTGTCCGAGAAGCTTCATGCCAGGTTTAAAACCCATATATTCCAGAGATTTTAAATATGAAGCAGAGGCCTTGCTGCCATTTTGATCAGAATCAGGAATTGAGGCATCTATTGCCATTCCCATGCCGGGGTTGGTACCGTAGGTGATCATTGGTTTGATTAAACCGGCATCGAAATTCAACTCGCTGTCGAAAACTGCATCAGGATCGCTGCAGAGTTTTTCCCACTCATTGACAGAGGAATAAATATCCTTGATTCCAGGTATTAAAGGAATCTTTTTTAAATATTGAACGGTAGTTTCATCAGGGGCAATCAGACCACCCCTGGCACCCATTTCGATGCTCATATTGCAGATTGTCATCCTCGATTCCATGGAAAGGCTCCTTATGGCATTTCCGCTATACTCCACAAAATATCCGGTTGCTCCGCTTGCCGAGATCTCGGATATGATGTACATGATTATATCTTTGGAAGTCACTCCTTTATGAAGTTTACCATTGATGATAATCCTCATTTTTTTTGGCTTTGGCTGGAGAATGCATTGGGTTGCAAGAACCATCTCCACTTCGCTTGTTCCAATGCCAAATGCAATTGTTCCGAATGCTCCATGGGTTGATGTATGGCTGTCGCCACAAACTATTGTCATTCCCGGCAGGGTGTATCCTAGTTCAGGACCAATTACATGGACAATACCGTTTTTTGGATGGTTAATTCCAAACAGTTCGATGCCATACTTCTGGCAGTTTTCGCTTAGTCTTTCGACCTGGTTTCGCGATAACAGATCACTTATTGGAAGATGCTGATCCTTTGTGGGTATGTTATGGTCGGCTGTAGCTAATGTTTTACCGGGTCTGAATACGGGAATACCTCGCTCTTTAAGACCGTTAAAAGCCTGTGGACTAGTTACCTCGTGTATGTAGTGCCTGTCGATGTAGAGAACGTCGGGTCCATCTTCAATGGATTTCACTACATGGCTGTCCCAGATTTTGTCGAAAAGTGTTTTTGACTTCATATAGAATATTTTTCTTTTCTCTGTGTCTTCTCTGTGTCCCTCTGTGTAACTAAAAATTAAGAACTTACACAGAGATCGTAGAGGTACTACTGAGTTGCACAGAGGGTTTATTTAATTTTTGAAAGAGCGTCAATAAACGCTTCAACTGAAGCGGTTATGATATCGGTGTTTGCGAAAAAACCATAATAGATTTTTCCCTGGTGTTCAACCTGTATGTGTACCTTGCCCAGGTCATCACTTCCCTTCGTAATTGCCTGAATAAGGAACTCTTCGAGATGCACTGTTTTGCTTATGAGTTGTTTTACCGCAGTGAACGCTGCATCAATAGGACCGTTTCCGGAAGCAGTCGCGAAGTGCACCTCTCCATTAATCTTTAAACCAATAGTAGCGACCGGAATTAAGGATTTCCCGCATGAAACCTGAAGAAGATCTAGCTTAAGCGATTTTTCCCCCTGGAAAACAACGCCTGCAAGTATTCTTATATCTTCATCATTGATCTCTTTTTTCTTATCGGCCAGCAGAAGAAAGCGATGATAAATATCATCAATCTCCTCTTTCCCGAAGTTAAATCCCAGTAGCTCAAGGCGGTGATTCAGAGCTGCCCTTCCGCTTCGTGCAGTTAATATTATAGATGACTCCCTTATACCAACTTCAACAGGATCAATTATTTCGTAGTTCTCCCTGTTTTTGAGAACCCCATCCTGATGAATTCCGGAGGAATGTGCAAAGGCGTTTCTCCCGACAATTGCTTTATTAGCCTGAACAGGCATGCTCATAAGAGTCGATACAAGCCTGCTGGTGCTAAAGATCAGCTTGGAATTGATATCAGTTCTTAATTTAAGGTCATGGTGACTTTTAATAATCATTGCAATTTCCTCAAGAGAGGTATTTCCTGCTCTTTCTCCGATCCCGTTTATTGTTACTTCGACCTGACGGGCGCCATTAATTATACCCATCATTGTGTTGGCAGTTGCCATTCCAAGATCATTGTGGCAGTGTGTTGAAATGGTGGCTTTATCAATATTGGAGACATTATCCCTGAGATATTTTATTTTCTGGCCATATTCTTCGGGCAGACAGTAACCGGTCGTATCGGGTATGTTTACTACTGTGGCTCCTGCTTTGATTACAGCTTCAATAACTTTTGCAAGGAATTTATTCTCGCTTCTGCCTGCGTCTTCAGCATAAAACTCTACATCATCGGTAAATTTTCTTGCGTATTTAACAGCATCGGCAGCTCTTTTGAGTATCTCTTCCGGGGTTGTCTTTATTTTGTACTTAATATGGAAATCAGAAACACCTATTCCGGTATGTATCCTTTTCTTTTTTGCATATTGAAGTGCATCAGCAGCCACTTCGATATCCTTTTTTACGGCCCTGGTAAGTGCGCAGATCACCGGGTTTGAGACAGCTTTTGAGATCTCGACAACAGATTTAAAATCACCCGGGCTCGAGATTGGGAAACCAGCTTCGATTATATCGACCCCGAGAGCTTCAAGAGCCTGGGCAACTTCAATTTTTTCAATTGTGTTTAACTGGCAACCAGGTACCTGTTCTCCATCCCGGAGAGTTGTATCGAAAATAATGACCTTATCATCCATATTTTTAAGTTATTTGTAATAGGTTCTTATTTCACCGGTCTCAATTTCCTCACTGCTGCACCTGCTCTCCACAATTCTGAATTACCCATTTCATGAAGTTCAGCATCAAGTACCTGTTTATAATTATCGGCACCGGTTGACTTGAGAACTCTTACACATTCTTCTCCCGACTTTACCTTATTATATAAGTCGATGAAAACAGGAAGTGTGGCTGCCTTGAATTTTTGACGCCAGTCAAGAGCTCCGCGCTGCGCTGTTGCGCTGCAATTAGCATACATCCAGTCCATCCCCTTTTCATCAACCAGTCTGATAAGGCTCTGGGTCAGCTCCTCCACTGTCTCATTGAAAGCTTCAGACGGACTATGTCCATTTTCCCTCAGCACCTGGTATTGGGCATCCATGATACCGGCAAGAGCACCCATTAAAACTCCGCGTTCTCCTGTCAGGTCGCTGTAAACCTCCTGCTCAAAAGTTGTCGGGAAAAGATATCCTGAACCAATAGCAATTCCCAGGGCGATTGTCCGCTCTTCGGCTTTTCCTGTAAAATCTTGAAATACAGAATAGCTTGAATTAATTCCTGCTCCGGCAAGAAAATTACGTCTCACGCTTGTTCCTGAACCTTTGGGAGCAACCAGGATTACATCTACAAAATCAGGGGGTATAACACCTGTATGTTCCTTATATGTTATTGAAAATCCGTGCGAAAAATAAAGAGCATCACCTTTCTTGAGGCATAGTTTGATTTTTGGCCAGAGAATACGTTGAGCGGCATCAGAAACGAGGTATTGAATTATTGTACCTTTTTTTACAGCTTCCTCAATAGGAAAGAGTGTTTTCCCGGGAACAAAACCATCAGCTATAGCTTTGTCCCAGTCGGCTTTGAATTCGGGAGCCTGTCCGATTATTACATTTATCCCGTTATCTTTCATATTCATTGCCTGTGCAGGTCCCTGGACGCCATAACCGATAACAGCGACTAGTTCATTCTTTAGTACTTCACGTGCTTTTGAAAGTGAAAACTCTTCTCTTGTAACTACATTTTCGACGACACCGCCAAAATCAATTTTTGCCATGATCTTTAAAATTTAATTATGTTATTAATACTGGTATTAATTATTTTACCCCCATCCCCCCAAATGGGGGTATAAGTTAATTTGGTGTTGGTTCTGTTCTATAACGATTAGCTTCATCCATCTCCTTGAGATACGCATTTAACTCCTTAACCTGCTTAGTTATAGCAACTCTGCCTGATTTGGCAAACTGCAATAAACCAAAGGGTTCAAGCTGGGAAAGCAATTCAGCTATCTCTGTCTTATGGCCTGTTTTTTCTATTACCATGTATTCAGGAGATACCTCAAGAATTCTTGCATTATGAGCCCTGACGACATGGTCTATTACATTTCCTGACATCATTCCATTTGTGGTAACCTTGAACAGAGCAATCTCCTGATAAATTATCTGATCGGATGTGTGCACAAATACTTTCAGGACATCAATAAGCTTTTCCATTTGACGGGCAACTTTCTGGATCATCTCGCTAGTTGTATTTACGACTATTGTCAGTAGATAAACTCCTTTCACTGCCGATTCCGAAGCAGTGAAACTGTCAATATTTATCTGCCTTCTGGTTAATATGATTGTTATCTGGCCGAGAATCCCGATGTGGTCCTCCGTAAAAAGCGATATTGTAAATTCCTGTTTCATAGTTTTTTATCTTTTTCTCTGTGTTACTCCGTGCTCCTCTGTGTAACTCTGTGTTAGTTCTTATTCTTTATTACACAGAGAATCACAGAGGAGGCACAGAGAGCCACAGAGGTTTTTATTTAATATGTTAATCTTACTTCGGATACAGATGATCCGGGTTCAACCATAGGGAATACGTTTCCTTCCTTCTCAATAGCAATGTCAAGAAGAAATGGCCCCTCTGCAGCAAGCATCTCTTCTAATGAACTTTTAAGATCCTCCCTTTTCGAAACTCTCCTGCCAGGGATGTTATAAGCTTTTGCAATCATCACAAAATCTGGATTTAACAGGCTGGTCGAGGCATATCTCTTATTAAAAAACATATCCTGCCATTGACGCACCATCCCGAGGTAATTGTTATCAAGAACAATAATTTTCACAGGCACATTATACTGCATTATAGTTCCCAATTCCTGAATTGTCATCTGGAATCCCCCGTCACCAACAAAAGTGATGACTTCTTTATCGGGTCTCCCGATTTTGGCTCCCATACCTGACGGAAGCCCGAAACCCATGGTTCCCATACCCCCTGATGTGACCAGACTGTTCGGATGGCTGAATTTATAATATCTGGCAGCATACATCTGGTTCTGCCCGACATCTGTGACAATAATGGCCTCACCTTTTGTAAGTTCAGAAACCCGGCTCACGACTTCACCCATCCTTATCTCACCTTTTTCTGGTTTTGTTTCCGGTTTTATTACTTTCTCATATTCAGTTTTATCGCAGATCCGGAATTCCCTTATCCATTTTTCGAAAGAATTTTCTCTTACAAGAGGCAACAGGTATTGAAGAACCTCTTTTGCATCATTATTTATTTCGACATCGACAATAACATTTTTATTTATCTCAGCTTCATCAATCTCAATGTGAATAATGGTTGCTTTTTTTGCATATTTTTTAAGATTTCCTGTGACACGGTCATCAAAACGCATCCCAACTGCAATTATAAGGTCAGCCTCATTTGTGAGCAGATTCGGGCCGTAATTGCCGTGCATCCCAAGCAAACCTGTGAACAGACGATGATCAGAAGGAAAACCGGAAAGACCCAGAAGAGTCATTGCAACCGGTATGCCTGTTTTTTCTGCAAATGCCTTCAATTCATCTTCAGCACCTGAAATCAGAACGCCGTGACCGGCAAGTATTAAAGGCCTTTCAGCATGGTTTATCATTATAGCAGCTGATTCTATAGCTTTGATATGCAATGGAATGTGTGGATTGTAACTTCTGATATAGTCACATTTTTTATAAGTGAAATTAAGTTTTTCAATCTGTGCATCTTTTGTAATATCAATAAGAACGGGCCCAGGGCGACCCGATTTAGCGATATAAAATGCCTTGGCAATAGCGTCGGGTATCTCCTGTGTTTTTTTCACCTGGCAGTTCCATTTTGTAACAGGCATAGATACTCCAATAATATCGGTTTCCTGGAAAGCATCCGTACCTATAAGGCCTGATACCACCTGTGCTGTGATAAAAACCACCGGAACGGAATCAAGGAAAGCGTTAGCGATCCCGGTTACAAGATTTGTAGCACCTGGCCCTGAAGTTGCAAAGCAAATTCCCGTTCTGCCTGTAACCATTGAATATGCCTGAGCGGCATGTGCTGCTCCTTGTTCATGTCGTGTGAGGATATGACGGATTTTATCCTCATAATCCATAAGTTTGTCATATATAGGCATTATGGCTCCACCCGGATACCCAAATACTGTATCCACACCTTCCGCTATCAGACATTGCAATATAGCCTCTGCGCCGCTAATCTGTTCTTTCCCGTTGATTTCTGCCGTAGTTTGGTTTTTCTCCTGTTCAGTTTTCATAAAATTATTGTCTTGTTGTCTTGATCTCTTAATGTTTATTGTCTTTTTCCCTGTGCCCTGCTCAGCGTCCTTATATCATTCGTACGGCTCCCATATCCGCAGAACTTACATTTGCAGCATAAGCTTTTAATGCTGAGGAAATTATCCTGTTGCGTTTTTCAGGTTTGAATGCACTGTCTCCTTTTGATTCTTCTTCAGCCTTTCTCATTTTTAGTTCATTATCAGTAAGGAGAACATTTATTTTTCTTTCGCTGATATCTATTTCAATACTATCGCCTGTTCTGATCAGTGCAATTTCACCACATGATGCAGCTTCGGGAGATATATGGCCAATGGATAAACCGGAAGTGCCGCCTGAAAACCTTCCGTCGGTTATGAGCGCACATTTTTTATCCAGTCCTTTGGATTTCAAATAGGATGTAGGATATAGCATTTCCTGCATGCCGGGTCCCCCCTTTGGACCTTCATATTTTATAACGACAATATCACCTTCTTTTACAGCTCCTTTCAGTATCCCTTCAGCTGCATCATCCTGTGATTCGAATATAATGGCAGGGCCTTTGAATGAAAACAGCGATGGATCAATACCTGCAGTTTTGACAATACATCCCTTTCTGGCAATATTGCCATAGAGAACAGCCAGGCCGCCATCAGTGTTGTAAGCATGATCAATTGACCGGATGCATCCTTTTTTCATGTCAGTATCAAGTTCCTTATACAATGTATTATGGGAGCCCATCTTCAGACTTTTTTCCATTGAAGGGGCGCTCTTATAAATTTCAAAAGCTGCCGGCCGGGCTTTTGTACTATGAATATCCCAGTCTGATACTGCCTCACGAAGAGTAGGATAATCCACCCTTTTTGAAGATGTGTCTATTAGTTTGCCGCGTTCCAGTTCACCCATTATCGCCATTACCCCGCCGGCACGGTTAACATCCTGAATATGATAATGTGAGCTTGGCGCCACTTTGCAGATATTCGGAATTTTCCGTGAAAGTTCATCAATATCGCGCATAGTAAAGTCAACGCCTGCCTCCCGGGCAATTGCCAGAAGATGGAGAACCGTGTTGGTAGAACCTCCCATAGCTATATCGAGTGACATGGAATTTATAAATGCCAGCTTTGTTGCAATCGAACGGGGCAGTACTGAATCATCTCCTTCATTGTAATACCTGTTTGCCAGTTCGACAATTAATCCTGAAGCTTTTTTAAAAAGCCCTATCCTGTTCAGGTGAGTAGCAATTATAGTTCCGTTCCCGGGAAGTGAAAGTCCAAGCGCTTCCGTCAGGCAATTCATTGAGTTGGCAGTAAACATACCTGAACATGAACCACATGTAGGACAGGCTGATTTTTCAATCTCGTAGAGTTCGCTGTCGCTGATTTCATCATTGGCGCCTGCAACCATTGCATCAATAAGATCGAGATAGTTGTCATTACGAAGTCCGGCTTCCATCGGGCCTCCGGATACAAAAACCGCCGGGATATTGATTCTCATTGCTGCCATAAGCATTCCTGGAGTTATCTTATCGCAGTTGCTTATACAAATCATTGCATCGGCAAGATGGGCATTACAGACATATTCGACACTGTCAGCTATCAATTCCCTCGAAGGAAGAGAATAAAGCATTCCCTCGTGGCCCATCGCAATACCGTCGTCGATAGCAATTGTGTTGAATTCAGCAGCAAATAAACCTCTCTTTTCAATCTCCTTTTTTATGACCTGACCAATCTCATGAAGATGAACATGTCCGGGAACGAACTGCGAAAATGAATTTACTATAGCTATAACTGGTTTCCCCATTTGTTCTTCCTTCATTCCATTGGCACGCCAAAGGCTTCTTGCCCCTGCCATGTTCCTTCCGGTTGTTGTCTTTGCACTTCTGAGATTGTTCTTCATTTTAAAAATCAGATTAAAAAAAAAGCTTCCCGGTTTCCCGGAAAGCTACTGTATGTTTATAGTATCACATATTATTCCCGGGTCATGTGCGATGAGCAATAATGAGTACGAGGACTATAATATGGATTAAAGATATTCTCACTTTTTTTGATAGTTTGAGTGACAAATGTACCGATATTTTTAATATATCAAAGAAAATATGCTTTTTTTCTTCATTTTGGTAATTTATTTTTGAATATAGAGATAGTTTGCATTACTGAATTTCATTAACCTTTAATGTCATAATGTGCTGATAGAAGGTTCGCAAAGAACTGAATGACATGGTTCTAACCTGGCAGCTAATATGTCTTTTTAGTGTACCCTGAAGTCAGGGACACTTATACCTGAATTTTTCGAAAAAATTAATATAGAGTTGTTTAAATTTCATATCAAAATTGGAAGTGGGTTCTAATTTTATCTTTCAAATTTTTTAATTCGGTTATTCCATATCCTAAATATTTATTATCTTGTACTTAATAATTTTATTTTCATAAGATACTGAATATGAGAATTATTGCTATTCTTTTTTCATTATTGCTTTTTATTCCTGTTTCATTTGGCCAAAAGAAGCCGGTAGAAAATCATAAAAGTAACAGGATTGAAAAGATAATTAATTCCCAGTGGACATTCAATTATTTAGCCGGTACAGGTGCCGATAAAGGATACGAAGCTCCGGGATTCGATGATTCAAAATGGCCTGCAGTCAGTATTCCGCATACATGGAGTACTTACGAAACTACAGGAGAACTTCATCCATTTATCAGGAATCCCTCTGAAACTGATAATCCCTACTGGTGGACAGGCTGGGGCTGGTACCGAAAACATTTTATAATTAAAAGGGAATATTCCGACAGGAAGGTTTTTATTCAGTTTGAGGGTGTGCAGAAATATTGCAAAATATGGCTGAATGGCAAATATCTTGGTGATCATAAGGGTGGGTATGGTTCTTTCGATTTTGACATTACAGAAATAATAAAACCGGGTGAAGATAATATTCTTGCTGTAGCGGTTAATAACCGGCAGAATGATGAATATAAAATTCCTCCTTTGATTGCGGCCAGGTTTAATGTCTATGGCGGTATTTTCAGAAATGTAACACTTGTCCTTACAAATAAACTTTTCATTCCCATGCAGGGTTCAGCCAGCCATGAGGGTGGAACATTTGTAACAACTCCTTTGGTTTCAGAAAAAGAAGGTATCGTCAGGGTGCAGACATGGGTCAAAAACGATGATTTCCAAAAGAAAACATGCAATTTACAAACCTCCATCGCCGATGCTGCGAATAAAACTGTACAGGTGATAAAATCGGAAGCAGTTATAAATCCGGGCCAGCTCTATAAATTTGACCAGACTTTCAGGCCTGTTAAAAACCCGCATTTATGGTCGAACAATGATCCCTATCTCTATAAAGTCTTTAGCCAGGTTTATGAGGGAAAGACATTAGCCGATACCTATGAAAGTCCACTAGGATTCCGTTGGTTCCGGTGGGATTATCAAGAAAATTTTCTTTATGTTAATGGAAAGAAAATTATAATTCACGGCGGGAACCATCAGGAGGAGTATCCCTGGCTGGGAGATGCAATTCCGGAATGGATTACAGCTATGGATTATACCGATATGACTGAAAACCTTAATTATAACTTTGTAAAGACTTCACATTATCCGAACAATAAGCTTGTTTACACCCTGACCGATAAACTGGGAATTATAGTGGATGAAGAATCTCCAAACATTAATAATCAGGAATTCTCTTCCGGGGTTCAGGAGCAACAAATAAAAGAGATGATACGGCGCGATCGTAACCATCCAAGCATAATGATGTGGAGCATGGGAAGTGAAACAAACACTGCAGCAGATTCTAAATTTGCAGCGGCTGAAGATTCAACCAGGATACTGGCTGCATGTGACGTTCCAGCCGGTTCTGCAGGTGCGCTGGTTAAACTTACTGATGAAAACCTTCTTCTTGCGGATCTTTCCCGATGCATCATAAGAGGCTGGTTAAGCCCCGATGTTAAAGAAATAAACAAAACTGAAAAACTGCAGAATGATAATAATGAAAAACAATTGAACCTGATAAAAGTAAGTGACGTATCAGAGAGCGGTAACCTGGCCGACTGGCCTTATCAGGACTATGGTACAGACAAAGAATATCAGAATTCTCCCCTACGGCACGTTGATCCCTCAGGTGTTGTTGATATGTACAGGGTTCCGAAATTTGAGTACTATTTCTGGCAATCGGTCTATGGTAAGAATCCTATGGTATTTATTCAGCCCACATATTGGCGATCTCAATATCTCGGACTGAAGGAAAACATATCCATAAATACGAATTGCGATAAAGTTGAACTCCTGGTCAATGGTACAAGTAAGGGAATACTGACCCCTGAAAAATCTGATTTAGGCCTTGTGATTTTTAATAATGTGTTAATTGAGAAAGGGACATTAAGCGCTGTGGCGACAAAAAATGGAAAATCGGTAAAAACAGATGTTGTGATGTCGGGCGAACCGGCAAAAATTGTTGTTGCAGGTTCTCAGAATAAAATAAAGGCCGATCGGGGAACAGTTGTCATTGTTTCTGCAGATATTGTCGATTTAAATGGTAATCATGTTCAGGGCGCCGATAATACTATAAAATGGACATTATCTGGTCCTGCAACCCTGGTAGGACCCTCTATTTACGAACCTGATATTAATAAGCATCATGAAACGGATGGTGTATGGTATATGGATATGCCTGTTTCCAATGTAATAAGATCAACAGGGAAACCGGGAAAGATAGGTATCTCTGTTTCAGCCAGCGGACTTACTTCAGGATCATTCAATATTGATACGGAAGAAACAGACCCTGACAATTCAGTCGTTACAGAGCCGGTTCTCCAGGATGAGGGACGAACAGGTGTTGCAAAAATTTTGCTAAACGTTAAAAGGCTGGATGATGTTCCAAGTGAGATTAAACTGAATTATGATGATCTCAGTCTGGGTTCATCTGATAAACGCGGATATGCTTTGATGATAAGAGATTTTATAATAAAAAATAATCCGGTACTAGATACCACAACCATTGAATTCAGAATATTAAATGATGTACTTGCAACACAGCTGATGAATTCCGGTGGACATATTGCGGAAGGTGATTACAATTTCAATGTTGATCATTTCAATAATTGCAGGTTGATTTCAAGCTATATTAACAGTACAAAACTCCCGCCTGTTTTTAAGGATGGTTTAAAAAAATACTATTCTGAAGCCATTATTAAAAAGGGGAATGAGAAAAATGCCGGTGAAGAGATGAACTGGCTGAATTGGATCCCTTCAGGAGGTACAGTGGTAATGGTTCAGGATGACAACGTCGGCTCAGCCATCAAAGGTGTTCTTTTTACCAAGAATATAGGACTTGCAGAAATAATCAGTGTGGTATATCCTCAGTTTGTAAAATTTTCCAGGGAAGCAAAAGAACGTGCTTTGAAGTTTACCGCTAAGATGAATCCTTACGTTCATTTACTTACCACAAGCGATCAGAACCGTGGAGATGATAATTCAAAACAGGTCAGCATTTCTTATGCAGCTGAAAAGGGACAACCGATTTTAGTACCCTTACTGAAATTCATTTCCGAATAGCCAACTCTGTGACCCATTTTCAATTCTCCAGGACTTAAGGAGAAACCCTTAAAAAAAGAACTTAATAGCAGGCGAGGTCAGGTAGCAAAAGTTGAAAAGAGATAGAAGCTTTCAAAAAATTATTTTGGGAAAGATTAAATAATATTTACTTTTACCCTGTAAGTTATATTGTTGTAATTAATTAATAATAAGAAGCTTATATATTCGGAATTAATAAAACTGAGACAATTAAATCTAAATCTGATCAAAATGAAAAAAAGAAGCATTATTTCGATTATCCTAATTATGGTTGTTACAGGCCTCATCTTATCCGCATTTTATTCTTTCGTACCAAAACCTCAGAAAAACATTGGGTTGCAGTTGTATTCCATTCGCGATTCAATCATGAAGAACGTACCTGCTGCGATAGAAAAAGTAGCCAAAATGGGCTATAAGTTTGTTGAGCCTGCAGGCTATGAGGACGGAAAATTATATGGCATGGCTCCGGCTGCTTTTAAGGCTCTTTGTCAAAAAAACGGATTGACTATACTTAGTTCTCATGTAGGCCAGTTCCTGCCTGATCCTGCCAGCTATGCCAAGACGATGGCCTGGTGGGATACTTGTATTGAGGCTCATGTTGCTGCAGGTGCAAAATTCCTTGTTCAGCCATTTATGGGAGATGGAGCATATCGGTCTCTGGATACATTGAAGCGCTATTGTGAATATTTTAATACTATTGGTGAGAAATGTAAAGCAAAAGGTATCCGATTCGGTTACCATAATCATGATAAAGAATTCTCCACCAAGCTGGAAGGACAAACGATTTATGATTTCATGATGGCAAATACTGATCCCAAAAAAGTTATGTTTGAAATGGATCTCTACTGGGCAGTTGTGGGTGGAGCAAAGCCAGTGGATTATTTCAATAAGTACCCTGGCCGTATCGAGCTTTGGCACATAAAAGACAAAAAGGAAATCGGGGGAGCAGGTACAATGATGGATTGGGCTGCTATCTGGGCAGCAGCTCCAAAATCAGGAATGCAATATGGTATTGTTGAAGTTGAGGAATATAGTTTCGACCAGTTTACAAGCTGCCAGAAAAGTATTGATTTCCTTAACGCTGCACCATATGTTGTAATGCCCAGGTAAACAACACCTGACATATATTAGCCTAAAACTGAACCGGGGAGGAGCATCTATTTAATTTTGTGCTCTTCCTTTTTTTTGCATATATTTATTCTCTTTCAACCATCTGAAAACAAATGAGAACAATAATTTTAATTATAATTTCATTGTTCCTGACATTTACCCGATGCCAGACTCCTTTTTATACAATGAATGATTATAAGTCAGTTCTGAAAATCGATTCGCATGTACATATTAACAGCGATAAGGGATTTTTTGAAGACCAGGCGGCGAAAGATAATTTTGTACTGTTGACTATTAACGTTGACCACTCAGATTCAACAGCTGTCAAAAAGCAACTTGAATGGGCGCTTAATTCTGTTAAAAAATATCCTGGCAGGGTTTTCTATAGCGCTACATTTTATTTCGATACGGCAGGCTGGGGAACAGCTGAATGGAGTAAGAAGGCTATTTCTCACCTTAACGAGAATATCTCTGGAGGTGCTGTTTCTGTTAAGCTTTGGAAGAATATTGGGATGACCGAAAGAGATAAAAATGGAAAGTTCATTATGGTTGATGATTCCGCCCTTAAACCGGTAATTGATTTTATTATAAGTAAGAATCTGCCGATCACCGGTCATATTGGAGAACCACGTAACTGCTGGTTACCATTAAATCAGATGACGGTCAGCAGCGACAGCAGCTATTTTGCTGAGAATCCGCAGTATCATATGTTCCTACATCCTGAATATCCTTCGTATGAAGATCAGATAAATGCACGCGATCATCTTCTCGAAATGCATACTGATCTGAAATTTGTTGGTTGTCATCTCGGCAGCCTTGAATGGAATGTCGATGAGCTGGCCAAAAGGCTGGATAAATTTCCAAATATGGCTGTCGACATGGCTGCCCGTATATGCCACCTGCAATATCAATCCGCAAAGGACAGGGAAAAGGTTCGCAATTTTTGCATAAAGTATCAGGACAGGCTTCTTTACGGAACTGACCTTTCATCCCATGAGTCTGATGACCATGATAAGGTATCAAAATGGACACATGAAACATGGATTGATGACTGGAAATACTTCACTACAAAAGATACCATGACCTCTGATATGTTCAGGGGTAAATTTGAAGGTCTGCAGCTTCCGAAAGAAGTAGTCAGAAAGATATACTCTGAAAATGCCATAAGGTGTTATAAATTGAAAGTTAAATGATATACAGGGCCATGCCACGTCCTTGATTCAAGTCAAAAAATTGTGAAGGAGGGAGGGTGTCTCAAAAGGTGATTATTTACCCCCCATCCCCCCAAGGGAGGCTTTTAACTATCAGTAAATCAGTAAGTCCCCCCTGGGGGATTTAGGGGTAAAAATATTAAGAAGGCTTTTGAGACATCCTCTTCTTTTATTTTAAAAATTTCAGATTATTTTTTCAAAATAAGAGTAGTAAATAAAAACAATTATTTATTTTTACACGTGAAAGTACACGTGTAAGTAATTATGATCGGATTAATTGAAAAGCATAAAGTTAATTATCACTTCTAAATGAAGACACAACCAAACCTTCTCATTTGGACTGTTTCCAGACCTTTTCTCAAAACAGTAGTTCTGATTGCTGTGATCATAATGCCACTGATGTTTTTAACACAGTGCCAAACTAAGAAAGCATCCATTTCAGATGTGATTAAGCCCACATTTCATTCCTGGGCTCCTGCACCGCCTATGGGATGGAACAGCTGGGATTGTTATGGACCCACAGTAGTTGAAGATGAGGTTAAAGCAAATGCCGACTATATGGCAGCCCATCTTAAAAAATTCGGATGGGAATATATTGTAGTGGACATAAGATGGTATGTGGCAAATGATAAATCAGGGGGATATAATGAAAAGGATCCTGTTTATAGTATAGATGAATATGGTCGTTTTCTTCCAGCTGTCAACAGGTTTCCTTCAGCAGCAAACGGCAACGGATTTAAGTCCCTGGCTGATTATATCCATAATAAAGGTCTGAAATTCGGTATTCATATGATGCGCGGTATTCCTGTTTTGGCTGTAAAGACTAATACTCCAATACTCGGAACTAATGCAAAAGCTCAGGATATTTATTCAATAGAAGGTCAGTGTTTCTGGTTGAAAGACATGTACGCAATTGTTGCCGGCAAACCCGGTGCTCAGGAATATTATAATTCGTTGTTTAAGCTATATGCATCATGGGGACTTGATTTTGTCAAGGTTGATGATCTTTCGGGACGTACTGCTGAGATTGAAATGGTTAGAAAAGCTATCGATAACTGTGGGAGACCAATTGTAATTAGCATTTCGCCCGGGGGAGATAGACCTGAAACAATAGAGTTCCTTAAGAAGAATGTAAATATGTGGCGCACTTCTAATGATTTCTGGGATAACTGGAACGCTCTTAAGAATCAATTCAGAATTCTTAACACTTGGGCCGGACTAGGTGTGTCAGGTTGTTATCCCGACGGAGATATGCTTCCTCTTGGAAAAATCGGTCTGAGGGCTGAACGGGGAGCACCAAGGATGACAGCATTTACAAAAGATGAACAGAACACTTTAATGTCACTTTTTGCAATTTTCCGTTCTCCTTTAATGTTTGGCGGTGATCTGCCAAGCAATGACGAATTTACATTATCACTTATCACCAATAAAGATGTTCTTGAGGTTAATCAGAAAAGTGCCGGAGGAAAACAGCTTTTCAGAGAGAATGACCTTATTGCCTGGACAGCTGATGACCCTGAGACAGGAGACAAATATCTTGCATTGTTCAATGCTTCCGATCAGCAACAGGTAGTTGAAAGCAAAGCAATCTGGAAGAGTGAACAGATAACACCTGAAACCGCAGGACAAAGTGCAGAGATTGATATAGATATAAGTGGCGCCAGGAAATTATACCTTGTGGCAACTTATGACGATGTGATTGGTTTTGCAAGACATGATTGCGACTGGATAGAACCTAAACTTACGGGTCCCAAAGGTTCAGTCAATCTGACAGACTTGAAATGGTCCGGTACTTGGAGCGGAGGGGGAGAGCCTGTTATTAACAGGGCAGCCAGTGGCGAAAAACTCAGTGTTGATGGCAAAGTGTATAAAAATGGCATCAATGTTAATGCAACATCAATTATAGTTTACGATTTACCGGAAAGAATGACGAGGTTCAAAGCAAAAGCCGGTCTGCAAAATGTTATTCCGGCTGGCGGTTCGGCCAGTCCTGATCCGGAATCTCAGTTAAGGAGGAACAATACGGCAAAATTTCTTGTATTTGTCGAAGATCCTGCCGGTCCGCAGCCATCTGACACCGCTTCAATTACTGTGAAATTTGAGCAGATCGGATTGACTGGTACTCATACTGTCAAAGATCTGTGGACAGGTGAAAATCTTGGAAAATTCACAGACTCATTTACCCGGACTATCAATCGTCATGGAGCCGGGCTTTACAGGATACATTAAATGATTAATTATGATAATGTCAATTGTCATTACCACAATTACTGTTCTTTTTAATAGTCAGGAATATCCCCACCAAGCTGTTAATTATTCATCTTCCTGATCTGCTTCAAGGGATTGACGATGACCATCCGGAATTGTTTTTTAATTTTAAATTCAGGTATTTATTACTCATAGCAGGAATATTCTGAACAATTTAAAAATAGGTTTATGAAGAATTTTTTTTATTTAATTTTCTTTTTTGCTTCATGTGTTATTTGCAAGGCTCAGACTCAGAATATCATAATGGTTAATTCTGACAGACCTGTCACTTCTATCCAGCCCACAATGTGGGGTATTTTCTTTGAAGATATCAACTTTGCTGCCGACGGAGGTATTTATGCCGAGCTGGTGAAAAACCGCTCTTTCGAATTTGCCAGGCCATTGATGGGATGGAAAATAATGAAGCCCGATACTACGACAGGTGTGCTGATCATTAACAGGAGTGAAACAGACCCTGCCAATCCCCGCTATGCAAGAATTACAATCGCTCCTGGCGAACCTTCCTTTGGGTTATCCAATGCAGGTTTCAGAGGAATGGGAATTAAAAAAGGAATGACATATCATTTTTCGGTTCTGGCCCGCCAGTTGGAGGGCAGCACCCTGAAAATGCATATAGAACTGGTTAATATTCAGGGCAAATTGATAGCTGCAACCGGCCTTGTTCCGGATTCAAAGGACTGGAAGAAATATTCTGTAAGTTTTGCGGCTGATGCAACTGAACTAAAAGCCAGAATGAACATATGGTTCGAAGGAAACGGATCAATAGACCTCGACATGATCTCACTTTTCCCGGATGACACCTGGAAAAACCGCCCTGAAGGACTACGGTCTGATTTAGTACAACTGCTTGCCGATCTTAAACCTGGTTTTCTTCGTTTCCCTGGTGGTTGTATTGTCGAAGGAAGAGACCTGGCAAACCGCTATCAGTGGAAAAACACTGTGGGTAAAATCGAGGACCGCCATCTGATTGTAAACCGATGGAATACTGAATTTGCCCACCGTCTTACTCCCGATTATTATCAATCATTTGGTATGGGTTTTTTTGAATATTTTCAGCTCGCTGAAGATATTGGTACAGAACCTTTGCCAATATTGAACTGTGGCATGGCCTGCCAGTTCAACACGGCTGAAGTTGTCCCTTTGGACCAACTTGATCCTTATATACAGGATGCGCTCGATTTAATTGAATTCGCTAATGGTCCTGCTGACTCCAAATGGGGCAAGGTGCGTACAGGCATGGGTCATCCGTCGCCGTTTAACCTGAAATTTATTGGTGTTGGCAATGAACAATGGGGTTCGCAATACATCGAGCGTTATAAGGCATTTGTAAAAGCTATTAAAGAAAAGTATCCTGATATCCAAATTGTAACCGGGACAGGACCGTCTCCATCAGGAAAAGACTTTGATTATGCTTCCCGGGAATTAAAAAAACTGAATGCCCAGATTGTTGATGAACATTATTATGCCAATCCGGAATGGTTCTTTCAGAATGCTACCCGGTATGACAACTACGATCGCAACAGTTACAAAATATTTGCAGGCGAATATGCGGCTCAAAGCAAATTTACCTGCAGTCCCGATAATCAGAACAATTGGAAATGTGCCCTGTCCGAAGCTGCCTTCATGACCGGACTGGAACGAAATGCCGGAGTGGTGTATATGTGCTCATATGCTCCGCTTTTTGCACATGTGGATGCCTGGCAGTGGACACCTGATCTCATCTGGTTTGATAATCTGAGATCATACGGAACACCTAATTATTATGTTCAGAAATTATTTTCCAATAATAAGGGAACAGAGGTTTTGCCAATGCTCCGGGAAGACAAACCTCTAACAGGACAAAATGGACTGTTTGCTTCGGCCGCTTACGATAAAAATTCAAATGAAATTATCTTGAAACTGGTCAATTCGGATCAGAAGGTTCAGGCCGCTGATATCGTTCTTAAAAGCTCTAAAAAGATGGGGACAAAAGCTAAAATGATAGTTCTGAAAAGCGAAGACCTGAGCAAGGTCAATTCACTGGAACAGCCAACCCTTTTAAGCCCGGTTGAAAGTGAAATTGTACTCAAAGGAAAAACTGTAAATCAGGTGCTTGAACCATATTCATTTTCAGTCATCAGGATTAAGGTATTACATTGAGACTAAGTCAGACGTGGTGAAATATTAATATGGATCTAAAAATGAAAAAAATAGTCATTGTCATTATTCTTTTCCTGGCAATATTGCAAGGGAACATTATTCTTGGGCAATCGTCAAATACGCTTTGGTACGACCAGCCTGCCAGGTATTTTGAAGAAAGCCTGGTGCTGGGAAATGGTAAGATGGGGGCATCGGTTTTTGGAGGTGTCAGTTCCGATAAAATTTATCTGAACGATGCAACATTATGGTCAGGTGGCCCTGTGGATGCAAATATGAATCCGGAAGCATATAAAAACCTGCCAGCTATAAGAGAGGCACTAAAAAAGGAAGATTATAAATCTGCCGACCAGTTGCAGAGTAAACTTCAGGGGAAGTACAGCGAATCATATTGCCCTCTCGGCACCCTGTTTATTGATTTCAAGCATACTGCCGATCCTCATGATTACTACCGCGAGTTGAATATCAGCAATGCCGTTTCTAAAGTAAAGTACGAAGTCGACGGAGTCTCCTATACTCGCGAATACTTCATTTCTTATCCCGATCAGGTAATGATCATCAGGCTTGCAAGCTCGAAAAAGGCAGCTTTAAATTTCAGTATCAGGTTCAACAGCCTTTTGAAATATAAAATATCCATTGAAAATTCTGATTTAAAAGCAGAAGGATATGCACCCGTACATGCAGCTCCAAACTATTTGGGAGATATTCCTGATGCAATAGTTTTTAATGAAAAAAAAGGAACACGCTTTACGGCCCTCTTTAAAATTAAAAACAGCGACGGCAGAATTGTTACTTCAGACAGTACACTTGGAGTTAAAGATGCTACTGAAGCATTGGTTTATATATCAATAGCTACCAGCTTTAACGGCTTTGATAAGGACCCGGCATCAGAGGGTCTGAATAATGAAAGTCTTGCCAAAGAGCAAATGGAAAAAGCTTTTCAAAAATCCATTCAGCAGCTGAAATCATCCCATCTGACAGATTATCAGAAATATTTTAACAGGGTAAGCCTTGACCTTGGAAAAACAAATGCTCCCGATCTACCTACAAACGAAAGACTTAAACGTTATTCCGAAGGCAAAGAGGATAAAAACCTTGAAGTACTTTATTTTCAGTATGGGCGGTATTTGCTTATAAGCAGTTCGCGTACACCCGGAGTACCAGCAAATTTACAGGGAATCTGGAACCCGTTTCTTCGTCCTCCATGGAGCAGCAACTATACTACAAACATCAATCTGGAAGAAAACTATTGGCTGGCCGAAAATACAAACCTTTCAGAGATGCACCGGCCATTGCTGACCTTTATTAAAAATGCTTCGGTAACAGGGGCCGTGACGGCACAAACCTTCTATGGGTGCAATGGTTGGGTATTATGTCACAATTCCGATATCTGGGCTATGAGTAATCCGGTTGGCGATTTTGGACATGGCGATCCGGTTTGGGCCAACTGGAATATGGGAGGTACCTGGCTTAGTATCAATTGCTGGGAATACTATACCTTCACTAAAGACATTGATTTCCTCAAAAACGAAGGTTATCCTCTTATGAAAGGAGCTGCTCAGTTCTGCCTGGATTGGCTTGTAGAAGACAGGGAAGGGAAATTAATCACTTCTCCATCAACTTCTCCCGAGAACAAATATATTTCAAATAATGGATACCACGGGGCAACACTTTACGGCGGAACAGGTGATCTGGCAATTATCAGGGAATGTTTTTCCCGGACAATCGAAGCATCCAGAATTTTAAATATTGATCCAGATTTCAGAATTAAACTTGAAAATGCACTGGCCCGTCTGCATCCTTATATGATAGGTAAGAATGGGAATCTGCAGGAATGGTATTATGATTGGAAAGATGAAGACCCGCAACATCGTCATCAGTCTCACCTCTTTGGTCTTTACCCCGGCCATTCAATAGACCCGGTGCTTACCCCTGAACTGGCAAACGCCTGCAGGAAAACACTGGAAATAAAAGGTGATCAGACTACCGGATGGTCGAAAGGTTGGCGTATAAATCTCTGGGCGCGGCTGGGCGATGGAAACCATGCCTATAAAATGTATCGTGAATTGCTGAAATATGTCGCAGTTAATAGCGACGATCCGTACTATTCTGAAGGAGGAGGCACATATGCCAATTTATTTGATGCTTGTCCGCCCTTTCAGATCGATGGTAATTTTGGCGGCTCCACCGCGGTGGTTGAAATGCTGCTCCAGTCTTCAGAAAATGAAATACGTCTGTTGCCGGCACTTCCTGACACCTGGGAAAACGGTTCGGTCAAAGGGATTTGTGCCAGGGGCGGCTACGAGATTTCGATGGATTGGACAAAAAAGAAATTGAAAAACCTTGTCATTTATGCAAAATCAGATGGGAAAACCACACTTACCTGTGGTGGAAAGCAAAAGCTGGTCTCTCTGAAAAAAGGAGAAAAGATGGAAATAAATTGGTGATGCTTAGCACCTTTGTGCCTTCGGGGGAAAAATATAACTTTGTAACTGAAATATAAAAATAAGCCATGAAACTTACTGCTTTAAAATCCAAATTATTCACTTTCGTTTTTATGCTAATTATTTTAACTGTTTCCACTCAGGCAAAAGTAGTATCATATACTAAAGACAAGGATGGAATCACATGTAACCTTGAGAAAGGTCTGATGAAGGTGAAAATATGCACTGACAATATTATTGAAGTGAAATACACCTTCCTCCCAATATTCCTTGACAAACCTTCACTGGTTATAACAAATGAGTGGAAAGACACTCCCGGTTTCACCATAACTGAGAATACAGGAGAAATTGTACTTACAACTTCCAAAGTCGTGGTAATTGTAAACAGGCAGAATAACTCAGTCAGGTACACTGATTTGAAGGGAAATATTATCCTTAGTGAAGACGGAATGCGGGGCAAATCGATGACATCTGTTACAATTGCCGGAATTCCGACTTATAGCTGCACAACTCAGTTTGATTCTCCTGCAGATGAATCGCTTTATGGTCTCGGATGCCATCCCGAAGATTCACTCTCGATAAATTACAAAGGCAGGAATCAGGATATGACTATCAAGTATATGACAGGAGCAGTCCCGGTACTTCTTTCGACCAAAGGTTACGGACTAATGTGGGATAATTACTCTGCATCTAATTTTTATGGGGCTGAGGAGGGAAATACAAAATTCAGGTACGTGTCGGAAAGCGGCAATATGACAGACTATTATTTCATTTATGGCCCCGACTTCGATCATATCATAGCTGCTTACCGGAACGCTACAGGATCTGCGCCCATGTTCCCGAAATGGTCTTTCGGCCTTTTCCAGTCGCAGGACAGGTATAAAAGTCAGGCAGAAATTTTATCGGTTAAAGATAAGTACCGTAATAATAAAATACCTGTCGACTGTATTGTTCAGGATTGGTTTTACTGGGAACCCAATGTAATCGGATCGCACGTGATGTGGCCTGCCAGGTACCCCGATCCCAAAGCTATGGTCGATGAACTTCATAAGGCAAACATTCATGCCATGATTTCCATATGGCCTGTTTTTTCAAAAGGGACAACTACCTATGACCAGATGGCACATTCAGGTGGATTGACAGATATATTATGGGATAATGCGATGACTCATATAATGGACAGTTATTATGATGCTCACAGTCCGCAGGCCCGTGAATTATACTGGAAGCAAGCTAACGACAGTCTTGTCGGTCGCTATGGTTGGGATGCCTGGTGGATTGACCAGTGCGAACCTGATAACGGAGGCAACATAGATGCAAGAAGGAAGAGTAACTTTTCTATCGGGAGAGGCATCGATTACATGAATACCTATTCTTTAATGCATGCAACAGGTTTGTATAAAAACTGGAGAAGGGATATTCAGGGTAAGAGAGCATTTTTCCTTATCCGTCAGGCATTTGCAGGGCAGCAACGGAACGCTGCAACATTATGGTCGTCAGATATTACCTGCACCTGGAATGCGTACAGGAACCAGGTACCCCAGGGAATAAATGCCTGCGCCTCGGGCATTCCTTACTGGACGTCTGATATCGGCGGTTACCATTTTCACTGGCAGGCTCCTGACTGGTCAGCACCGACTAACCGGGAATTATTTACACGTTGGTTTCAGTTCGGCACTTTCAGCCCCATTTTCAGAATACACGGAAAAGGAGAAAGAGCCCTTTTCTCAGATAATTGGGATGCCTCCACTAAATCTATCCTTCTGAAGTACGATAATTTACGCTACCGGCTTTTGCCTTATATCTATTCCCTGGCATGGAAAGTAACAAACGATGGGTACACTATAATGAGGTCGCTTGCTTTTGATTTTCCGGGTGATCCGGCTGTCAAATCAATTCCCGATCAGTACATGTTTGGACCGGCATTTCTTGTAAATCCCGTTACTGAAAGGCTATACAGTCTTCCGAACGGCAAAAATTTAATAAAGTCACGAAAGGTATATCTGCCCAAAGCATCAGGATGGTATGATTTCTGGACAGGGAAACTGATCCAGGGGGGACAAACTATTGACGCTCCTGCACCAATCGAAACAATTCCTCTTTTTGTAAGAGCCGGTTCCATCGTTCCGATGGGTCCCTATCTTCAGTTTGCTACTGAAAAAGCTGCTGACCCGATAGAAATCCGTGTTTACACTGGTGCCAATGCCACGTTCATTCTATATGAGGATGAAAATGATACATATAATTATGAATCAGGCAAATACTCCACAATTGCCATGAGCTGGAATGAAGCTGAAAAATCATTTGCAATCGGCGACAGGAAGGGTGAGTTTCCTGGAATGCTAAAGGACAGGACATTCAGAATCGTATGGGTAAGCGAGAAAAATGGAGTAGGAATCGAGCCTGCCGGTCAGGCAGCGACTATTCAGTATAAAGGGAAGGAAATCAAAATTAAAAAATGAGTTTGTCTGTTCCTGATATTAAAGTTGTGTTTTAGATACACCGTTAAGGGATAATAGTGATAAAATATTATCACTATTGATCGGTTAAAATATGAGTATATATAGAGCTCGCCGAAGGCAATCTCCAAAATTTAGTCAGACACTAGTGAAATATTATACCTAATGAAATTGTATAAATAATAAAAATATTACATTTATATCTTTAAGTAATCGCGAAAGTTACCGTGTAAGTAAGCATTAAATTTAAAAATTATGAAAAAGATTATTGTAGCTGGTGCAGGAGGTTTTATTGGCGGGCACCTTGTAAAAGAGCTGGTTAAAAAAGGTCATTCTGTAAGAGCAGTCGATCTGAAACCTTTGAATGAATGGTATCAGGTTTCGGGTGATGCTGATAACTTTGTACTGGATTTGCGACTGAGAGAAAACTGCTATAAGACTGTAAACGGTTATAATGAAGTTTTTAATCTGGCTGCAGATATGGGTGGCATGGGTTTTATTGAAAATAATAAGGCAGCCTGTATGATCAGCGTTCTGATAAATACTCATCTTCTTATAGCTTCAAAGGATTGCGGTATTGACAGGTTTTTCTATGCATCATCTGCCTGCGTGTATAATGGCGAAAAACAAACCGATCCCCATAACCCTGGTCTAAAAGAATCCGATGCTTATCCGGCACTGGCTGAGGATGGTTACGGGTGGGAAAAATTGTTTAGTGAGCGTATGTGCCGCCATTTCAGGGAAGATTTTGGACTTACAACAAGAGTTGCAAGGTTCCATAACGTTTATGGTCCATGCGGGACTTTCGACGGAGGCCGTGAAAAAGCCCCGGCAGCTATCTGCAGAAAAGTCATTGAAGCAGGCATAACGGGGGAAAAAGAGATTGTGATCTGGGGAGACGGCATTCAGACCAGAAGCTTTATGTATATAGATGACTGCATAAAGGGAATTCAGGATATTATGTATAGCGACATTGAAGAGCCGCTCAATCTTGGAAGCAGCGAAATGGTATCAATTAACCAGCTTGTTGACATGGTTGAGGATATTGCAGGGTATAAACTTAACAGAGTGTACGATCTTAAAGCTCCCAAAGGTGTAAGGGGCCGGAATTCGGAAAACACTCTTATTAAAAAATATCTTGGCTGGGAACCATCAATTCCTCTTAGGACCGGGCTTAAAAAAACTTACGACTGGATAAGTGAACAGGTTGTTGAAGAGAGCAGAAGAAATAGGGGAACCAACCGGTTCAATAAATAAGCTTTTCATCAGATGAAACGCAAAAAAGTCATGGTAAGCGGATGCTTTGATCTCCTGCACAGCGGACATATAGCCTTTTTCAAAACAGCAGCTGCTTTTGGTGATTTGTTTGTAAGCATTGGAAAAGATGAAAATCTGTTTCTGCTAAAGGGAAAGAAGCCGGTGTTTTCGGAGGAGGAGAGGCTTTTCATAGTTAAGTCAGTCAGGTATGTTTCTGATGCTTTTCTTGCCACAGGAACAGGGTTACTTGATTTTGAACCCGATTTAGCAAGAATTAATCCTGATATTTTTATTGTAAACAGTGACGGACATTCTCCTGATAAAGAAGCTTTGTGCAAAAAACTCGGCATAGAATATCTCGTACTTGAACGGATTCCGGAACCCGGATTACCCTTTCGATCAAGTTCGGCCACAAAACGGGATATGAGGTTCCCATACAGGCTATGCCTGGCAGGAGGGTGGATCGATCAGCCATGGGTCTCAAAAATACATCCCGGATCAGTGGTAGTTGCCCAGATCTGGCCTACAATGGAATTTAACAACAGGTCTGGTCTGGCTACCAGTTCACGCGATTTTGGAATAAAAATCTGGGGCAACAGGTATCCTGACGGAGATCCGGTGGAAAACGCAAAGATTTTATTTGGAGCCGAAAACCCTCCGGGAACCCGGTATATCGCTGGTTCCCAGGACCACCTGGGGTTGCTTATGCCCGGTGTTAACAAGCTCTATTACAACGGTGGTTATTGGCCTGATTATATACAATCGTCTGATAATAAAGATATCTGTGACTGGCTTACCAGTGTCATTCATTTGGTGCCTCTGAAACCAAGACCTGACGGATATGATCCGTTGAAAGAGATGCATCTGGAAAAGCAATTTATAAGAGAACTGGGAAAAGCCGGTGACAGGTGCTGGGATAGCATTATGAGGAAAGATATTAATGATCTGGGCAAATCATTGTCCGATACCCTCATATCATGGAAGAAAATATTGCCGCTGACAGTACCGGATGATATTATGAAAGAAATGGAGACTAATTATTTTTCTGCATATCCTGGAGCTATTACTTCCGGGTGCGGCGGAGGTTACGTAATTGTAGTTTCGGAAATCGAGGTGCCTGGAGAGGTCAGGATAAAAGTGAGGTACTAACTGATCTGGATTTTTTTGGTTATTTTTAAATAAATTTTGAATCAAGGTTGCTTAGGGATGGTAAATATTAGACAATCTGATATTGCGAGGAAACTGAATATTTCAAGGGTCACTGTTTCTAAAGCGTTGCGTGATCACCCTGATATATCTCTTTCAATGAAGAAAAGGATTGTTGAGACCGCAGCCAAAATGGGATATGTCCCAAACCTGATTGCGCGTCAGCTTAACTCAAGGCGAACATTTACAATCGGAATTGTTGTTCCTGATCTCGAAAACAGCTTCTTTTCATTCATTGTCGACAGCATGATAGATTATGCTACAGAACATAATTATTATGCCATAGTTACTGTTTCCCGTGAAAAGGAAAGCATCGAAAAACGGAATATAGAGAACCTGATCGGGATGAGGGTTGATGGCCTGCTTGTTTGCCTTTCACAGGAAACATATGACAGTCAGGTGTTTAAAAAAGTCGGTAAAATGAAAATCCCGTTGGTGTTCTTTGACAGGGCTTTTGATAACCTGAAATTTTCAAGCGTAGTGTTTAACGATAAGCCAGGTGCAATGAATTCATTAAACCGGATTTTCCTTGAAGGATACACCAGGATTGCATGTTTCTCAGGTTATTCACAGGTGAATATAGGAAAAGAACGGCTTGAAGGATTTATCGATACTCTTTCAAAGAACAAAATTCCTGTCCATAATGAATGGATCATCGAAGGTGGTTTTGAACTTAAAGATGGATATGAGTCGTTTAAAAAATTAAATAGTTCAGCCAATTTACCACAGGTAATTTTTGCTGTTAATGACAGAGTTGCCCTGGGAGCATATAAAGCTGCAAAGGAAGCCGGATTGCGGATACCCGAAGATATTGGCATATTTGCCTACGGTTTCAATGAAATTACCGACTTCTTTGATCCGCAGTTGACAGTTATTAATCAGGATCCCAGGAAAATGGGTCTTGAAGCCTGCAAATTGCTCATTAATGAAATTGAGAAAGAAATAAAAAGCGGTGGAAATAAAATTTATATCGAAGAGGAATTTCTCTGGAGGAAATCAGTTAAACGTAAATAATTCACCCCCCATCCCCCAGGGGGGCTTATAAATATCAGTAAATAAAGAAGTCCCCCCTGGAGGATTGTATAGACTACACACATAGTATACAACTGTCTACACACATGGTATACAGTTAAGAATGGTAATTTTATTAAAAAAGCCATGCCATTCATAACAAAAAGTACCATGAGTCAGAGAATTGAATTTTGT